>Ga0316189_10000470_pt1 | contig 40071 bp, 68 predicted proteins | sample LowCovwburrow_MG_FD_204930 | JGI IMG/M metagenome (GOLD analysis project Ga0316189, IMG submission 204930) | Coastal sediment microbial communities from Maine, United States - Lowes Cove worm burrow | ecosystem: Environmental > Aquatic > Marine > Coastal > Sediment | place: USA: Maine...
TAACTGTAGCATCCCGATTTTGAATAACCAAAGCGCCAACATCTTCTTGATCAATAGCAAAATCAGTCATGATATCAGGAATAAAACGAGCATCCGAAAAGCTGTGCATTCTCTTAGTATTCGGCTTAGATTCTTCATATGATTGCTTGAATAGGCTGATATCTCTATCGCTTGCTTGAATCCAACCCTTATCGCCAACTGCTATATCAAACGATATTAAAAAATTTCCTGCGCCTAAAGTTTGAACGGGGATACCTTTTATTTCACTTCTTGAAATTGTACCCCCCTCAGAATCTACAACTAGAATTTGCGGCTGAACATTAACAAATTTTCTATCATCGGAAACCTTCGTTACTTTGACTGGTAGGCTTCCTTGCATTTTTTTATTTATGTGATTTATCATAACGTTAAAAGCACCCGTCAATAAATCCTCATCATTTAAATTTACTGAGTTTTTCATTGCAACCTTAACGCTTCAGCATGTAGATAAAAGGGTGTTTCTCGACTTGTTATGTCGAACTCTAATTTATAAATAACGTATTCACCGTCTAAAACAGGGTTTATTTCACTAGTCAGCTCTAGTCTAGATCCAAGCTGTGTCACGGGGTCAAATAACATCGTCACTTTTACGCCGTTCTCTGTGCCTTTGGGTACGCCTATCATGCCAGTATTTTTATTAATAACTCTTGTTGTTGCCCCTGTTTTTGGCATAGCAAAAGGCTTGACATATATAATCGAGTTATCCACATAAACATCTGAACCCGTAAGCTCTGACAGTTTGACTATTTGAGCGCTTGGCGAGCCTGTAAAGCTATAATTAGCGATGTTTCTATCGTCTATCTCAAAAGATAAGCCAAGATTGTTATCTATTGCGACACCGCTAGCTATGCTTGATAGGCTAGCTAGCTCTTGACCGCTTCTTGACACTAATCTACCCTTGTCAAAATAACCAGTTATGCAAACAAGCTCAAGCCCTAAATCTGGCTTGCTTGTTGGATAAACTCTGAATATGTCACCTGTATATAATACAGTTGTACCGTAAGACTTTCTACCTACTTCAAGAATAACGCTTGTACGCTGTCCGCTGTTGTTAAATGGGTTAGCAACTCGTTCTAAGTATTCGCGAGTTGTTCTATTTAAGTTTAGTATTGTTATCGTGCATTGCCCTTGGTTGGGGGATGTAAATTTAGTACCCTTAGCATAGATAGACAGGTTTTCATAAAATTGTATATTGTCGCCCACCTGAATTCCAAGACGAACAACCCTAGGATCAATCATCTAACTAGCCCTAATTCTTCTTTGGATGCGTACTTTAAAAATTGGGTAGATTGAAATTGTTTATAGTCTGGCAGCTCATCATCTGGCACGGTTAGAATAAAATTACCTGTTTCCATGTATTTATACAAAAACAAAGGTGCGCCATTTACCAGTCTGTTACCATTTTCGACAATAACAACACCGTCTCGTGTTATTCCATATGTCATAAATCCATTGGCCGATTTTATGGGGATGCTGTATCTATACCCATCAATAGTAACGATTAGCTCTTGATTCGGTATATTTTGAAGTGTGATAGATTGCATTATTGAAAAAACCCCGCGATCTGCTGTAATGTTGTTTGATTGTCTTGTTTCGGTAACTGCTCACCCCTGTTTGTCGTGTCGACGTCTGAAGGGTTAGAAACATCAACAGAGGAAAGCTTTTGAACAACAACACTACCTATAATTTGCTCTACGAAGTCAATAGCTAAAGAAATTGTATCGTACATCGATGCGCTCTCTTCGCTCGGGTACGCCTCAATATACATATTGTTAAACGTTGATACGCGCGTCTGAATGCTTAACTGTGTGGCGTTTATGCTTGCGCTTTGTATCGTTTTGTAAACTTCTTGATAATCATTAGAGTTCAATATTAACGTCATTGATATTCTAGTTTGATTTATTATTTTGTTGTCGATAACAACCGTTGAATCTTCAATAGTATGGCTTGAAAAAGTATTGCTCGGTGAAGTCGAGGCGCTAAGTATCGTAGCAGTAGAAAAAAGCTGTTCACCCGATTCATTTAATATGGCTGTAACGTCCATCAATAAGCCTCTGCGTCGTCTAATTGAGCTATGGCCATGCTTACTTGATTATTTAAGCTTCCGCTAACAGCGCTAGCTACACCCGCCGCATCAGTCGCTTGGGTGTTAATTGAAGTGGCCCCAATATTCACATTGTTAACCCTGCTTGATGATTGTTGACTGTTAACGATAGACGCGCTTGTTTGCCCGTTCAGAGGATTATTATCTATTGCCCCCGATATCATTATTGCTTTGTTTAAGTTGGCGCTTATATCATCATCCCCGAAGCCTAATAAACCTTGCAAATCAGACAGGCTATTATTAATAGATTCCCCGATTGACGGGATAAGATCTAAAGCATCATCAATCATGCTTTGAATATTATCACCAAGTTGTTTTATTGCTTCGTTAGGGGAAGTAAACAAAGTCACTAACCAGTCGAAAACACCTTGCAAGCTTTCAAATGATGCTTTAACACCCGCAATAACAGAGTCAACAATATCCCCGAACCATTCATATTTCTTTGCTAAATCGCCTATGTATGATTGCTGCCCGTTAACATAGGCTACAACGTCTTCAAACAATATAGCAAATGCAGCCCCGACAGCGGTTACAACTGCGGCCATTGCAACAAAAGGTAATGCCATTGCAATAGCTGCGCTAGCTGCCGCGACAATTGCAGGTAAAAAGGTATAGGTTATCGCTCCAGCAACGCCAACAAAAAAACCAGTTACTAGAGTTTCATTTTCTTTAATCCATGATGACATAGCTTCAAAGCCTTTTCGAACGGCTTTGACCAACGGCAGTATTGTTGTTCCTGCGGTTGTAAATATCTTTTGAAACTCTTGTCTTGAGTCAGCAAGAACATCATTAAATTCAGCCGCCGCCGCCGCGTCTTCTTTTGTAGCAACACCTAGGCTTTTTTGACGTTTTACTAATTCCTCAACACCAACTCTACCTTGTTGCAATAATAAAATAGTGCCCTGATCTAATCCCAGTTTTTGGCCAAACGCTACAGATTGAGATTTACTTAAATTAGCGAACGAGTCTGCAAGTTCGGGCAGTATTTCAAAAGCGCTTTTTATTTTACCACCAGCACCGACCGCGTTAATCCCAAGCCTTGCGAGAGTTTCAGCGGCTGCACCTCCACCAGTCAAGCTTATATCCGTTAGCTGGCCGCTTAGGGATGCTAAAGAACCTCTAAAGGCTTCAGCACTACCACCCGACCTAATAGCAGCCTCGCCCCACGCGCCAACCTCTTCAACGGAAAACCCCAAAGTTTCGGAAAACTTACCGATTGAATCCGTACCAAGAGCCTGCGCCGTGATACCCGCAAACAACCCAGTAACGACAACAAGACCAGCGGCGGCCTTGCTTAACCCATCACTTAAGTCAAAAAAACTATCAGTGCTATTGTCTATCTCATCGTTAAGATCATCAAATGCGCCCGCTGTGTCATTAGCCGTTTGTTCGGTGTGTTCAAGGCTTTGATCAACACCGTCAATCTCTCGCCTCGCTCTCTCTGCATCAGTTTCAAACAAAATCCCGAACGTGGTTAATAAGCTCATTTACCGCCCTTACTCTTTTGATACTCAATCGCTAAGTGTTCGTTGATTTTTGGGATCATGACACACTCATACATATTAAGCGCGTCCTCATAATCATAGATAGTTCTAAGCTCTATTAAGCTTGCTTGTTTTTCGCTGATAATGACCCCGATAAGCGGTTCAACGTTAACATAATTCGTTCGGGGAGCGTCTGATTGAATCGAGTTAAGGCGTTTGATAGCTTCTCGGGACTGAAAAAATTTGTGTTGTACTTCACCATTTCCAGTTCTAGTTTAACAAGCATTTCCCAGTCGTTTATGTGTGAGTCTCTAACAGGATCGTTATCTAGTCTTACCCAAGATCCATCAGGGGCTTGAACGTCAACGTACCCCATCAACATTTTCATTAACTTTTCATTTTCTTTGTAGTCGCCAATTTTTGGTATGGCCGTTGGCATATACTGCGTAAAAATCTCTCTCCCCCGACTTGCTGGAACTCTGGAGATCATGAAGGTTTTTTCTTCTTCATCAATTGACTTAATTTTGATTTCGGTTGGTTTTATTAATGGTACTTTTGACATAGTTCGCCCTTATTATGTCGCGCCAGTGGTAAATAGCTAGCAGGGGCGGCGCACCCTTTTCAGTTCATGATTACCTAGCTAGCTATTATTTTTTAAATGTTCAGTACTGCGTCAGGGGATGGAGTAAATAACATATTCGCAAATCTAAGTTTGTATGAAGATGTTTTTATTCTTCCCGATGATGCCATAGAAGTTGCAGGCGTCCCGCTAATAAATTTCCCTTTACTCAATGTTAACGTTGAGCCGTCAGGGGCTATACGCACCAAAGAGATAATATCTCTTGCTGGCCTTTTCCCTTTTTCCGCTCTGTTAGCTTCAAAAATGATATTCATTGTTAAAGAGCTTAAAGTATTCGGGATTAGATTAACGGATACGTCAATCGGTACGGCAAGCGTCCATGTTGCTGAATCTCCGTTGGTTCCTAAAACCATTTCCGCTATTGTCATTTCTGGCAAATCCATGCCGTCAGCGTCATCAGCAAAGTGAGTGATTGGCGCGGGTACGGGGATCGTGTTACTAGCAGTTATTGTCGCTATAGTACCGAAGTGTGATAAATCAGGCATTTTCTAACCCCTAAATTAGTATGTGTCGACCGACAACTTTATCGATAGCGTCACGTTTCGCATAAATTAAAGTATAGTCTAGGAAGTATTCAGTTACACCGCCGTTAACCTCTTCACTAATATCAATAGCAAACCAATAACCTTTACTAGATACGTCATAATGCGCATCATCTCGACCAGACACTTGATTGATAAATTGTATCTGAGTTGTAGTTAAAACCTTACCTTGCGCGATAGAGCCGTTTGTAATAGCTCTGTTTACAGTCTCAACGATATAAGCTAGCCCGGTCGCCTTGCCTGTATCATCCGCGCCAACAATTTGAAGGGCTAACTGCATGTTAAAAAATCCAGCTTTCAAGTCAGATTTTAACCATTGTTCATTAGCATACACGCCCATTTTTAATGGTGAAGTTGCGCCACCCATCAAAGTTCCGCGCTGATAAAAACTAATCTCAGAGCCTGCTTCCTGAGTTTTGCCATAATAATTGATTCGTTGAGCATCAAGAGCGTTTGACTCTGCCGTAGTGTCTACTGTGGCGGTAAGCCTAGAGTCTTGCGTATACATGTAATTAGCAGCCGCACCCGCTTTGCTGAAGTCTTGAGAAGCAAGAAGCGCACAAGGTAGCATTTCGGGGTATTCGTCAACATTAGCGGGATCATACAGGGTAACACCTGTTCCGCCATATCCATTTAAGTTATCAAAATAAGCTTGAGTATCAGCTAGCAGAACTTGAACATGATACTGAAATTCATTGTTACGTGTAATATTCCAAGCCGCTGATTCTTCGACTTGAACAAGCGTTAGCGTTGGAATGAATAGATAAGATCCAAAATCATTGGTCAAATCTGAAGAACTAGAAAGAACGTCTGTTACTGTTTGCTCTGCAATGCCATTGCTAAACGTTGCCGTTGAATCCCATCCGATGGGGCCAATAACTGAAGGTAGCCCAGTGATAGATATCACCCCATCAGCAACGCCATTAGTATCAAGATTGAATTGTGTTTTAAGTGCGTTATAAGCAACCGTTGTAGCCGCAAACGTTCCGCCAACTGTTTGTATTTTAGTTTGCAGTTCGGTTGCAACATCTGCATAACTAGCCGCTGCGCTAAAATCTACTACGACAGGGCCGTCAATACCTGCAAGAGTGACAGTGATCGCACCCGCCGTTATAGCCTGTAATTCTGTAAGTGTTCCAGATTCTGCGCCAAAAACCTGCGCTGAAGTGTCAGCATCCGCCCATCGTGCAAAGCTTATGTTTTGCGGTGATCGAATAGCTTTTGATACAAACCCAAAATAAAAGCTAGCTCTCTTGTACTCTTCCGATGTAGAACCAAAATAGTCTAAAACAGAATCAAGATCACTAAACTTTAAAACTGAACCCGTGGGCACCAGTTCGTTAATTGTGAATATTCGATTAAGAAGCTCTCGCGCCCTAGTCGCCGCCGCACCACCAACACCCGATGTAATCGCAACGTATTTATTTGAAGAAATAGCCATAGTTTTTAAACACCATAGTAGTTTTGGTTAATCCCAGTGATAACGGGGATCTCTTTTTCGTACTCATGTTGATAGCTTACAATAAAATCAAATGAGGGCGACGATTCGTGCCTATCTTTATCATTGATAAAATAAATTGATCTAACATCAGTTACACGCTCAATATTAACACCGTTAGCCCTCAAATTCCTTACAGAGTCGTAACTTTGAAGTGCATCAGCCGTTATCGTTACTATATCGCTAGCAGTTAAGCTGTTAACGTCTTGCGGATCTTGTTGTGCTAGGGCGTCAAATTGAAAAGTTGCCCTCTTTAAAAATTGTTGTGTTCTTTTGTTTCCGTTGTATATGAAACCACTACCAACTTGAGGGTTTGCTACTTTGTGTATGAATATGCGCCGCTCTTCTGATACTGCTTGCTGTGTTGGTTGATATGATTGTTTAACTTTGACGTCAGCTAATCCATAAATCGGTAACTGGCTTCTTAGTTCTGCTATGATTACTTTTATCACATCATTGTCACGCATCACCGATCCTTACGCAAATAACACTATTCCAGCTACCCGAAACCCAATTGTCGTCTGGTAATGCTTTGTATATTCCACCATTAAACATTATTTGATCCGCGTTATCACTTCGGTTCAAAACATCAATCAAATTAACGTCCCAAATCTGAATGTATATTTTCGAAAAGTCTAAACCCAAGTTATTGTACACGCTACGCTTGACGGGTTGAACGCTTCCTGTTCTTTCTTCAGCTATGTCATAAACGTCAATATCAAAACCAATATCATTTTCTGATTTACTTAACCATTTTTTTATTTGATAGTTTTGTTTTCCAATAACCGTTTGAGTAGTAGCCAGTAAATTAAAACCAAAATTATTCACTATGTCACCTCATAAGTTATTGTTGATATCAAATAGCCAGTTTCCCTTAGCGGGTCTTTATTGCCAAATGATTGATCGCCAAGCTCGCCAAGTCCTGTTTTACCCTGCGCAATAGCACCAGCAACAGCCCCTACAAGTTTACCCCCAATAACCATTTGCCCGTCATTTCTAATCTTTCTTAGAGCAATAGTGACGGGTGACAGGGCTTTAAAATCTCCGCTAACAATAGAGTTTTTTATATCGGCACTAACTTTAAGTCCTAATGTATTAAGTACTCTGTCAATGCCCGTACCGTTTTCAATAGCTTTTTTTATTCCCTGCTCCACTATCGTTGACCAGTTCGCGCTCTGCCCCTCTATTGTTGGCCTTATGAATGGCCTAGGGGGAATGCTTAGCTTGGGGTTCCCGTATTCGTTTTGTGCTGCAATGGCCGCAACAGGCGTACCATCATCCTGATATCTAGCAGATTCAAACCAACCAGATTGCACGGCTCGATTATCGGCATTATCCAGCGCATTAATTAGGGTGTCCAAACTGCCCCTGTTAACGCTAACCCTAGCCACTAAAAACCCCCGTCAATTTTTCTGAACCCTTTGCGCTCATAACTACCGCCAACATAAAACCCGCCAACACTTTGAACGTCCAGCATTGCTAAAATCTCAGGCCCGTAAGGAGAAGTATTAAGCCAGTAACCCCAACTCCCATCGGATAAAGGAGGCTCAGACAAGGACACGGAAACACTCCCCTCAGTAGCAGACGTTACGACTCTAACGGGTTGCCCTGAAGAGATTAGATCTCGAATATATAGCAAATGAGCAAGCATTAACTGAAGTGCATACTCTCTGCAAGCTTCGGGCAAAGTGCAATCATTATCAGCTAAGTAACACTTACCAAGTGCATACTGAGAATTAAGCAGCATGTCAGGGTAAACAATTTCGCTAGCGTAAGCTGGAAAGTTAACCCTAAACGATGCGATATCAAGATCTATAATCATGGATTACTCAGGTTGATTGTCGTTAGTGATCACAATAGCTTTTGCATTTTTGGCTTTAATATCTTTTTCGATTAAAGGCGCTGATTTATCTTTTTTGATTTCAGTTGGCTTTTGCATTGTGAAGAATCCACGCTCTACCATTCTGTTAAATGCTGGTGAATCTTCGAGTACTTTTAAATCTTCACTTGTGATTTGAGTCTCTGCAAATTTAGACGTTATATGATGTTTGTTGGCAACGTGCGCGCCGCCTTTAATCAATATAGCTGTCTTTATTTTTGCGGCTGCAACTGTTTTACCTTTCCCTTTGATGTAAGTAGGGAATGATTGATCATTTGATAGTGTCGAGTAAATAGTAATCATGCTAGTACTCTTTTTTTCAGTTTTATTTGTCATGTTTGCACCGTTTAAAAAATGAAGGGGGAAACGCCCCCCTTAACAACTATTAACTAGATTCCCGAGTAACGAACACAAGCATAACCGCGTTTAACATAGCAGCCAGCCGTTGCGTTAGTGTAACCCTCTTCGTAACCCTTCACAGTTGTAACACTATTTAGAGCTTGCATTTTTGAGGGTACAAGCTGAATAACTGTATTACCGTCGTCAGTTCCAGAGCCAGCAACGTTGATAGCATACATATAAAAAACACTTTCCCCGCCGTTCGCATCTTCAAATTCAGGGATAGACTCAACGATTATGTTTGGATAGTTTTTAGTTAACCATTCATTAACAGTCATTCCGTTTGTGAATGATGAATCTGATTCATTCATTAAATCTTTGACGCTTGAAGCTACAGCTAATTTGATCGCCATAGATTCAGGATCAACTTGCGAACCTGATTGCTTCCTTAGCGCTGCCGCTGCGGTCACGATATCGGTAACACGTTCGGCTACTGTTTTAGTATCCCATTCTGAATTACCGCCACCACCATTAACGACAGTGACAAACGCGGGAAGGTTAGGATCATTTAAGAATCCATAAGTCTTATTTGTTCCGCTGTTATATCCGTTAAAAAAGATATCATTTCGCAATATTTCAAATGCAAGGGCAACAGCGGCGCGTTTTTCTTGAGCTGAGTTAACTTGTGTTTCGCCTGCTCTTGCTTCTTCAAGTTTTTGAACCTGCAAGCCCAATTCAAAGCGTACTATAGTACGGCGATCAAAGGTCTGATTCCACGATGTTAGCGGTACGTCTCCGTGGTCTTTGTAAAGCTCTGGTGTTCCAAGATGTTCGAGTATAGTTTGTACTACCTCTTCATCATGCCAGTTTCCAGCCGTTACAATCGGGGCTAGAACATCGCCACGTCTTGCAGTTGTAAGAATGTGTACAACGCCTTGCAAGAACTCTTGTAGGAATTGTACGGGAGTACCAAGGGCACCCGTTGTCACTGGGGTAACAATGCCCGCATCCATTGCAATTGTGACAGCGTTTTTAGCAAAACGGCTATCCATGCCAATTCCTAGTCTAGCCAAGGCTCTTGGGTCTTGTGCCAAAGATTTTAACTGGCTCTCGTCTAAAGCAATGCCGCCCATATCTTTTGAGCTGCGCACTTCACGAGTGTTAATTATTTTAGTCATTTAATCAGCTCCTAAACTGTGGCCGTTGAGTCACCAGCGGCGTCAAGGTAAATAATACCTAAGCCAGCTTGTGACACGTTTTTAATCTGAACAGTGCCACCCGCAACGCGAGTAAATCCAACTGGTGCCGTAACTGCGGGATTTTCAGTTGCCAATGTTCCATCAGTATCTGAATAGTAAACAAAATCGCCAATTGCAGCCGCTGCGGGAAGATTTACAATAACGTAACCCTGCAAAATGCACTCGACAGCCGTACCGTTCGGGATAACCGTTTGAGCATCTAAGCCGTTTCTATACAAAGCTTTTGGAGTGCCAAGGATACCAGCAAAAATAGCAGAAGTACCAACCGCAACTTGTTCATCTTCACCCGCAACTTGAGTTAGAGCTACACCGATAATATTAAGCGCTTCGGATGCAGAAATTAATATTTTTCCGCGCGTTCGCTGTGGCTGGTTTGAATAGAATTCACCCACAACACCAGTGCCAAGCGCTTTATTTGTTACAATTTTCTGTGTCATGTTAAAGCCCCAATGCTTTTAAATATGAATTGTCGGAACTATCTTGAGCATTAGAATCGACAACAAAATTTGGTTGTTGGCGTGCTGCTAGATAGCCGCTAAGTGTCGCAACTTCTACGCCAGCGTCACAAGAAACACCCATTTTTTCAAGGGCGTATTTAGCGACTGCTTGCTTATCCATGTCGGCATGATCAAACGCACCCACAATCACAGAGGCTTTATTTGCCAGCTCGTTTTTTTCTGAGAGCGCTTTCATTACGGAATTAGCATCTACAGCGTTTGATTTAATGCTTTTTATTTCATCACCTAAAGCCGTAACCGTTTCAGTTAACGCTAGTACTGCCGCATCCATTGCTTTGTCATCTTTTTTGGCAAAAGGATTTTCTTTTTTATCCTTCTCCTCATCTTCAGCCTTTTTCTTTTCTTCCGCTTCCATGTCTTCAGCCTTCTTTTTCTCGGCCTCTTCCATATCTTCGGCTTTTTTCTCAACAGCGCCGATCTTTTCGCTCATTTCATCCATAGCCGTCTTAAATGGAATCATAGCCGCGTCCATAGCTGCCTTTAGTTCTTCTTTGGTCATTTTCTCACCACTTGGGTTGTTTTCAAAGTTTAAGTGATCAAGGGCAAACGTTGCCCTATCCATAGCAACAGCAACATCATTACCCATCCGCCCGTTAGGAACGGATGCCAAGTGATTGCCACGTATTCTAGATTGTATAACTTGGTAGGCTTCGCCGTTAGGCGTAACCCCGTCGATTATTGTCCACAAGCAACCAAACCCGCAAGAAAGCTCTTTTAACCCTTCCTTGATAGATTGCTTAAGATTGCTACCGAAAAGCTTTAGATTTGAATATAGCGTTCCATCTCGAAAGTATACACTTTCGCCAGTAACGCCTTGAACTCCTACTTTTTCAGCATCGGTATAATTTTCGCCTAGCATCTCATGATACGGTATCCACGGCGCTAGTTTAAAAGATTCGATAGTTTCAGAGTTGTTTAATTCCTGCTCTGGTCGCCAAACATCATAAATTTTATCTGGCTCTAAATCTGGTGATATATTCTGACCAAGATACTGAAAAACTCCACTTTTAGAAATGGGGTTGTCTTTTATCAGTATAAAGCCGTTTTCATCTTCTGTATGTGCCATAAAATCACCACGTTTATTATATTGACATTATATAACTAATGTTTTTTATTGCAAATAACTAGCAATATAAGTTAGCAATCATTCGTTAATCAAAAGTTATCACGGGTTCTTTGTAGCATTTGCAGTTAATTAACGTACTCGGCTCGCCTCTCTCGCCAGTTTTTGGGTCGATTATAGGCGGGTCGCTTAACTTAAACGTTTGGCCATTCAATGTGTATTTGTGGTAGCTTCTTGGGTTCTGGCTACCCCCTGCATGACGCCAAATATACTCGTTTAATCCCGCGTCTCTCATTCTAGATGTAGACAATCCAGCGTAAGCCTTTCTAGTTTGGTCTAGCGCGATATTTTTAGCCTTGTTTTTGTAAGTGGTATATTTGCTCATTAGCATAGAATCGATTGATTCTTTAAGTTGAGTAAAACTTGATGAATTGCTAGTAATAGAGCGCATAAGAGCTTCTTTAACTTCCGTTGTATAATCTGAAGAAATAGTTTTAATCAGTGACGTTGATTCGTCTGTACTAGCTATAAGTATGTCATTTGTTCGCTCGCTTAATGAATCGGTCTTTATTGTGACGCCCCCACTAAGCTTTTCCACTGCTCGCTGTGTGTCTGTCATAGCTTGCTTGTCAACTGTACTAATCATTTTATCAGTAAAAGACACAGAAAAAAGATTAAAGCTTTTTTGCCATTTATTAATTAACTTATTCATTAAAATTCTAGACTGACTAGAAATAGAGGCGTCCATCGCTGAATTTTCAACTGTTATCTCTTTTGGTTTATCGGGTATAGAATTTTTGGCAGTGGTAGTTTTAAATAGGTTTTTAACTTGCCTAGACACATCCTTGTGCATCTTATAAACCATAGCTTCCGCTTCCTCACCTGCGCGATTAACGGCGGCCTCGTTTACGCGCATAGGCGTACCGCGCAGAGTGGTTTTTCTTCCCTCTACCCAGTCAGCACGCTTTCTAGTCATGACAAATTTTGTCGGTTCTTTAGCCATAGCCGTTAAACCTCTTCGCCTATTTCTGTATCTTCTGTCTCGATAATTTCAGTGGGCATTTCTAAACCTGAATAGCCTGATTGTTTATCGTTTACTAATCGCTGTCTAATGTCGATATTGTCAATCGCCCCCGTGTTGAATGCTGCCATGTCAGCCTGAGATTTTGAAAAGTTAGTATCTGCAATTTCTTTTTCAGACATAACTTTGATGGGTCGCCAGTTAATATCTATTTCTAAATCTGATACGCCGAACTCTTTAGCAAGCGCCGATGGTATCAGTCTCGCGTAGTGGGCTTCTGCTATCTCTGTCATATCGTTACCCTGCAACTCTTCCACGTCTTCTATATAGTTGTCAGAATCCGATTCTCCAGTACTAAACCCTTTTGGCGACACCCCTAGTATTTTAGTGCTTGGTGCGCCAATTATTGAGCAAACTAGCTGGTATTGCGTCATGATAACATCATCAAGATCAGCTAAAGATGTTTCTAGCTGGTTGATCTCCTCGTCTTTTCCAACGACTGTCACCCCATAGTTATCTCTGAACTCGTTAGCTGTTTGGAGACTAGCAACAAATTTAGCTTTGTTAGCCTGCGCTTTTGCCAAATCAGTTTTTCGAACTTGTAGGCGCTTAGTCATTGCAAGCTGTGGCGCTTCGTTAGCTGTTCTTTCAGCCGCGTAAACTCGCTCATAAATTTTTTGTGTTAAAGGGATGCCGCCGTATCTGTATGTTGGTTTTAGATAATCAGAAACCTCATCACCGAGCAAAACAACAAAATGAGACTTGTGATATCTCTTACCCTGAATTAACCAAAAAGTCGGCTCATAAAAACCGATAGCGGCGGGGTCGACCAAATCAGCGTTATCAAATTCTGGGGTTATCCAGTACGGATCTATTTGTGATATACCCGCATATTTACCGCCCTTAAAAGAGTCGGCGTTGAACGGTTTTTCATAGTCAAAGTTTGGATCTGTGTGTTTAAATAAAATATGTCGTATGCCAAAGATATTTCTAAACTTTACACCCTCAAACATATTCTTTTTAAGTTTGTACTTTTTGTCTAATGCTTCAACGCGCTTAATCTGCTTTGAGCCTATTTCTGTCCCATCGCCAAAACTAAGATCGTAGCCTTTTTTAACTGCGTCCTTAGCTTTTATTTCACAGCCTTTTGCAACTAGCCAATGTTGAGCTATCAGCGCACAAGCGTAATAACCGATGAAGCTTGACGAGGCTATAAAGTAGGATAGCAAATGAGGGTTTGCATTCTCAAAACTTGCTTGATACTGGGCCGCTGAACCTTCGCAACTGTCCATTGCCGCGTTAGTATTGGCGTCCATTGCCGCGTTAGTATTGGCGGTAGGCTTAGGCGCTGTACGTTGAATAGCTTTTAAGTTTATATACTCCCATCTTTTTTCCTCCGTGTTTAAGCTCTCCAAGACATTCAAGGCATCATGATGATCACTTGTTGATTTTGGTTCTCTATCTTTCTTCTTTTTTAATTGTCTTTTGTTGTTCATGAGCAAGCTCTGAGGTTGATAATGTTTTGTCAATAATACACTATTTTTTGAATGGTTGAATTTTGCCAATTGTTAATATCTTGTAAACTAATTAGCGGTAGTGATAGTATTAAAATAAAACCCGCTACTAGATAACTTTAGTAGCGGGTTACTTTTAATTAAATGCTTTAATTGTAATTATCATGTCTTCAAATGTAACTACTGAATTGTCAGTTTCCTCAGTCCAAGCAACAATGAAAAGCTCATCGCCCTGTGCGGCTGCATTTGTTGATGTTTTTCCAACTGGAAAATAAGGAAGTTGAAAAGTCACATCTCTAGAAGCTCCCTCGCCTCGATTATCATCAACAAATCTAGAAACGTAAGTACCCCCCGCCGTTGTTGAGCCAGCCATTGAAGGTAAGTCCGTTGGATCTCCAATTCCAATTCCAATAACTATATTATCACTTGCAGCAAAGCGACACTTTGCAAAGCCATACGTTTCAATAAAACTAATATTTTCAAGAATGTTAAAAGTTCCATTTACAGTATTTACAGACATTAAAGAACCAAGGCTAACAGATCCCGCCAGCTTTGCTACATCAACATGAACCATATTTACAGACACTGTAGGATCGGCAGTTCCAATCACAGTAACTTGTCGCTGCAATTCTGTTAGCGATGTATCTAGCACTAACAAATTAACAGAGTCAGTATTGTTAGAACCCACAACGCCAACTACATCAACAGAGGGAAAAGGCAGCAAAGAAAATCTATCGTTACTATTACTAATTATCGTTAAATCTTTGTTAACTTGACCACTTACAAAGCAAGTAAATGAAGCACCGTATTTTCCAATTTGTAAGTTATCGAATAAAACAGACTCCTCTCCATTTATGACAACCGCCGAATTAAACCCTAGCTGTTTTAACTGGCAAGTAAGATTGTCGCTTTTTGATGTGATTATAAATCGGCTCCCGTCTTCCCAGTCTGCCGCATTTATATTTATAGAGTTTAGGCTTACAATTTTAATTTCAGCTAAGTTGTTTGCCGCTTCAGTTATAAATAGTTCAACATCGTTTTCTATGCTTTTTGATGATGCTGGCAATCCTCCGCCTCCAGCATCACCGCTTAAAACTATCAAACCCTTATCCGATGTAGGCATTCTTAAACCTCCGCTGGTGTAACGGTTAGTGAAGCATCGTCAGATATAGCGTAGGCCCATAAAAAATTAACGGCTTCTACCCCCCAGTATGTAAAACTATCACCCAGTTGTGTTTTTCTTGATGTTGGGGTTGCTGGTGTGTGGCCTACTGGGGTTACTGGGGTTTCCGCATAAATCACGGTTCCATTTCCTGAAAGATGGAATACTCCCCCTGTCTTATCCGTTGTTGTGATTGCAGTCCAAACTTCTTTATCAAGCTGTATGATGGGCATTTTAAGATCCTCTGTTTGATTAGATAATACTAGCGCGTTTCTATTTTAACAGAAAGTTATCATGACCAATCTAAATCAAAGAAATCTGGTGAGTCAACTTTTCTAGGGGCGCTAAGCATAACTATCGCATCATTTATGTTCGGTGATTCTTGCCCCGTTCTTTTTTTCATGTTCTCTTTGCTTTCTACTTTCTTTTTGCTGTTAGCTTCAGACTTTACCCATAGCGCCGTTGACATCTCACGGTTTATTTTGTTCCAAGTATCCTCACATTCAATGTCTATGCTCATCATATCAAGCGGGTCAATGTCACGCTCTCCCAACTTTATAAATCTATATGTATTGTATAGTTTCTGCGCTGTAACTCCGTGAGCATGTGCTTTTTGGTTAGAATAAATTTCATAGGGGGTTTTTTCTGTGCCCTTGATTACTTCGTCGTTTTCGTTTGGTTTTGGTATTGAATCACCCGCATTGAATGGGATGATTTGCATGTCAATTTTTGGGTATTTATATTCAGTTAAATCATTTTCCCCATCACTAGAAAAAATAGCTTTTGGTAAGCTTTCAATGTCTGTTTCTTTAGTTATTAAAGCAATATCAATACCGTTTACGTTATCATCAACAAAAACGCTTACCCCGTCACCAAACCCGCCACACTCGTCATAAGTAAATTGCTCGGCATCATTATTGCGAGCCATCATTAAAGCTCGTCTAGTCGCTTGTCTTAAGTCGGGAGATTTAACCCACTCATCGACATTTTTAACGCAGTTACCATCTGCAAAAACAGCCGCGTTTGCATCCCTTCCTTGCCCTGCTGGATCATATGCAACTTGTTTAATGCCAGCGTTAATCCATTCAGGATGATTGCTGGCATACCTAGCCGCTTTGAGCCAGTCTTGATCTATTATTATTTCCCCTTCAGAACCTGCTGGAATGCCAAGCCATTTGTTTTTATATCGCTTAGGGGGTAACGTTTTTTCGTCATGTTTTCTTTGGCTTTCTAGGAATTTTGGAAAATATTTATTGTCTGTGTAATTGCATTCAGTTAATAGTGTTCGACTGGGGGTGTTAACTAACCAAGTCTGCCAAGTTGCGTCTAATTCGCTTGCAGGGTTAAAGATAACGATTACTATAGCCCTGCCGCTTGTTGGTCTTATTGACGGCAAAAGCTTGTCCCATGATACAGCCGAAACGTTTTCAGCCTCTTCAACTAAAACAATATCTACATTTGCAATAGATTTTAGGTTGTTAATGTTTTTCTTCAATCCTTTAAATACGTATTTACTCCCGTTTTTTGCAACTATTTTATCCTCTGTTATTTTAAAAAAGTGGTGCAAGTCTAGTTCATCAATGCAAGTTTCTATTTCCGCTTTGACTGACTCGCTAATAGACTCCTGAAACTCACGAGTAACAAGAACCCTAACCCGCCTAATGGTGGACTCTAGTACTATGGCTTTTATCTTATCTTTGGTTTTTCCTCCTCCTCGACCCCCATAATCCACAAAGTAATCATACAGAGAACTAAAAAAAGATCTTTCTTGCATGATGATATTTGAATCAGTGTTATATGCAGGTGAGAAGACTTTTTGCGGGGAAAAGTGAAGCTTACTCATCTACTGACGCCGCGATATTCCCCCAAGGAGTTAGATTTTCTTTTTCTGAAACTTCGACTTGTTTTGGTGCTTCGTAACCCGCTAGCTCGGCCAATTGCTTCATAGCCTTTAATTTCACATCAAACCCCCCTTTTAGCTCTGTAAGCACCGCTATGCCGTTTCCTTCCACTTGAGGGGTAGTAACCCTAGCGACCACAGTTAAATCCTTAAGCATCTCGTCACGACTCATAATGGCAGGATTTACCACATGGTTAGCCATAGAGTTAATAAAACTCCTCACCTTAATATTTCTTAAGATCTGACTTACACTGGCCTCCATAGATTTTACGGTCTTAGATTTACCTTTTGATTTTTTGTAAGACTCAATATCATTCATGCCTGAAATTGAATTCAGTGATATCTCTTTTTGTAGCGGGGTTAGCTCGTTAAATAGGTCTTCTTGCTCTTTATTCATTTCAAACATGTTTACGCCTTAACATATTTTTATAATTGCACTGTGGATAGTTAACTAAGATGCTGATTTTAATTGCCTTTGCAATTATCGATTATTCTTGATTGTTTATCAATTAAGTCAATTATACGGAATAAATCGTTATCTAGCAGCTTATCGATATCTTTGTTTGACAGGGGAATGTATGGGACGGTAGAGCAAGTCGTTTCAATTACTGTTACCGTCCTTGTTTGCACGCTCCCGCATCCTGTCAACAACGACGCCGCGGCTATCATTGCTAGATAGTATTCTACTGGCTGCATTAGCCTTCCTTATTTCTGCTTTTTGCCTGTCTATTGCATCTATTAAAATAATAGCTTCGGATTCTTTTTTTATTATCTCGTCTTTTTGCTTTTTAATCGTGTTCTCTTGCGATTTAGAGCGAAACCCGAAATATGCAGCCGCTATACTTAGCAGAGCTATGGCGTAGGGCGCTATAGAGCCTGTAATAAAATCAATCATGCTTTTGCTTGTAGAATTGAGTTGCAGCAACAAGCACGGCACAGGCGCACATTATCTTTGCAGTTAATGGCCCAGTCATTCCCATGTCAGGGATGTAAATCATTGCGGCACTAGTAGCTACAGCTAGACCGTTAGCCCAAGTGGATAATCTCTTGTGAAACTTTATCATTGTGATATCTCCAGTATGAAATTTTCAGGAACAACTAGCATTAGCCTTTCCATTGTCTTTACACTGTTTGTTACATCTGGCGTCTTGTCATTATTGATGTCTTTTATTGAATCACCAACCAGCACACAGCCTAGAGTGTTGGATGTATAGTTTCCGCTGTGTATCAATATATGAGTTCTGCCAACTACATTTTTAATCGATATACAATGACCTTTTGATGGGCTTGTTGTTTTTTCGCATTCATAAAATCCGGCGGGGATGCAGCTATGAGAGTTTAGATTGTTAAACCAAGATAGCTCAAGAGTGAATACGCGAAAATCAGGGCCGTAACTAAGCGCTCCTATGGTGCAATCATCCAAACAAAGCCTTTTTAGTTTTAAATTTAAAGTTCCCATAGCTACCTCTTTATTTATCAATTCTTATATCTTTCTTTCGGTCATGCCACTTAGTATAGATGTTGTATAGCCTTTCGATGATTAAAACTATACCACCCGCAATACCAACAATACCGCCCCACTCCGCAATACTTAGAGTATCTTGTATGTGAGCGCTATTAATAACCGCATTAGCACCGCCAACACCAGCCCCCGTCATTGCGGCATAACTAACGGTCTTGTTTATTATTGCGGCTAAGTGTTCTTTCATGCAGATTTAGCGCTAGATTTATTAAGGCGACTATTGCGACTGCTATCATCATTATCACGATTGCAACTTGAATTACAGCCCCCAAAAAGCGAAAACGCCGCCAGTAAATGAAACATTAAAACTACGGCTGGATACGCTTCATATAAAGACGTTTGAGCTTGTCGACTAACTAACATATCAATAGACATTATCACTTCAAATACACATGACGCGAATATAATAATAAAAGATCGTGAGTTTGCTTTGTGTAGCAAATATGCCCACGGCATAAGAATTGTTAGCTTAGTTAAATAGTCAAATGACAAGTGAAGCGAGTATAAGTTAAAAACATGCTGGCTAACTCGCTCAACTAGTATTAGACATAATACCGCGAATATAGATATAAAGGCCGCTTTTGATTTTGTGATCAATGGCACTATATAAATCAATATATACGCGATATCGCTCATTTAACTAGTTTCTTCTTGTTCTTTTTGGTCTTGTTCTTGCTGGCTCTGCTTTACTGGTCTTTGATGGTCTGGCATAAATACCCCTAGGTTGAATTTAATTATTTGAAATTATATTTTATCAATATAAAAATCAGAGGTAAAGCTTTGTTTATAAAGCCACTTATCGACCAGTCAATGTTAACACATGTAATGATTGATGTTAAATTTTTTATAAAAAGCTTTAGAATGTAACCCCGTTGATACTGGGGATAAAAGGAGAAAAAACCCCAACGAGATTACAATCTAAAGCAGTGGCTTGTAGGCTATCATATGCGCCTTGTTATTCGTAATAAATTTCAGTTATTACTCTTTCTTTCTTTTCTACGAAATTTGCCAAATTTAAAGCCGAAAGCCACTATATCCTCTCGCCCTAGAAATTCGCTCATTCAATATTCTACAGTATTGCGCCATTAACCCTACCTGCTGAATCATTAGAACCTGCTCACGCCTACCAAGAGCATCGAACTTTTCATTATTAAATATAAAACTAGTCAAAGATTTCTCCCTTTCCCCTAACTGTATAAGCTCTTCTTCCATTCTATCAATGTGACCATCCATAATTCACGCCTCTGGTTTTGTTATTTTAATTACATGGGATACTTCTTCTAGAGAAATGTCACATTCAACGCCGAAATACTCGCCATGATAAACAACCGCACATTCCCACACACCCCAACTGTCAATCCCAGTTTCAGTAATCACCCAGTAACTACCGCCAATTTCAAGCTCTACTTCTTCAATCGGTATCCAGTCACTCATAATTTATCACCGACCATAATATCTTGCATTTCATCCGCTGTCGGCATTCTGCGTTCGTCACAATCTTTACACCTCATTCTAATAAATCGCTCATCATAAGGGTTAGTAGGCTTCCAGTCATGCTCACCATCATTCAAACAATCAGCCTTTGACGGTGAGTAGCAGAAAAGTACTTCAGTTGTGAATGTGAAACACTTTTCGCAATGTTCACACTCCATTTGATGCTGCTGATCCTGTTCGTAGTAATCCTCCTCACTGCAAACGTCTTGTTCGTGTTTGCAGTATGGGCATTTTATGTCACCCATTTAATCCCGCCTCTTTAAGTTCTTCTTGAAATTCCGAACATATCGACCTGTACTTTTGCAATTCGCTATTAAGGTCGTCGACTATAGATAAGTGGTCTTCGATCTTAACCCAATCCCCATCATCTGAACGGCTCATTTCTTCACGCTCATACGAAAGGGGTGTTAAATCAAATCGCTCAATCTCACTCATACAATCCCGCCTCTTTCTGAATTCTCGCCAACAAATTAACTAAAATATCGTAGTTAATAATCGTGTGATTCATTTCCGAACCTCCGCCTATCTGGTCGCTAAGGCCGTCAGTAGCGTATTTAATGGCCGCTAATTCTATTGCTGATATCTTTACGTATCCCATCACTTACCCGCCTTTAACGTTTCGGCCATCTTGTTAAGCTTAGCGGCCAGATTTTGACATTCTTGGCTGAATATATCCGCTTCATCTTCAGGTAAGTCAATCATAGCGTCTGTACCTGCGTGCTGTTCTATAAGTTCGGATGCCACGGATAGCGCTTGAACCCTGTAATATCTCCTAACTCCCCCTAACGGCATCGCTTACCCGCCTTTAACATTTCGACAGCCTCGACAACCGACCCGCCATTAGGTGCCAGTATCGCCGCTATTTCATAATAAGCATCTGCCGCCAATAAGGGGCTATCACCACCAAGAGCGCGATTCTCTAAAGTTGCTTCCAGTCGTTCTACCTGAGCCTTAAGCGTCTTAATCTGGCACGATTCGCACTGGTACATCTCGGGCAGCTTACCGTCACGATAGTCAAACTCTTGACCGCAAGTTCTAACCCTTCCGTCCCACCTAGCCTCTCCAACGTTGCAATATCTCATCACCAACCACCCCCGCTAGAATTTCTTAAGTCCCAAGTACTTACTACCGCACCTTCATTACGCTCAGCCCCTAGCCCAGTGTGTGAATCATCCGACATTAGATTCAAGTTGCCGCAATCCTCCAAATACCAGTTAACGTTTGGCGCGTCTGGGTTGTTCTTTTCCAGCTCTCCCCGAACTCGATTAAGTGTGTTAACCGCTCTGGTTATTTGGCCTTTTTGTAGCGGTGTTATTTTAAACTCTTCCATTATGAACCCACCTTGCTGTCGGCTGAAAGGGAGGAAACGCCGTCCATATAAAGAAGTGCATCAAGGGTGCTCACAACCTGCTGAACAAATGCCAAATCAAAACTAACCCTGCTATCTTCCTCGTCTTTATGTGAATACTCGATCGCGTTTCTGGTCGCAATTAGCAAAGTTATTCTTTCGCTTTTCTTACTCATGCCCTTAACCTCAGCTTAAATATTTTTATTGATATGACTCCCATAATTTTTACCCTTTTTTAGCTATATGCAACATAAGCTATATTATGTTGCATATACGACACTTGTTAACTCACCTTTCCTTTTAACTTGCGACCGCAAAAGCAACAGAAGCTAGCTATAACTATCGAATCACCCTTGGTCATATTAGCTCTGTACCCGCCGCCTTTTTTTGGTAATCGATATTCGTACTTAACTTTTGGATTAACGGGGGAGTAGTCGCCACCGATAAAGAAGTAAGTAGCCCCTTCGAACTCAATGTTAAAATCGCAAGCTCCCTCTGGTACTTTTTCTTTTTTAACATGATCCTTTAACCGTTCCAGCGTCTCTTCAAAGCATTTGCATTTATCATTCATAATTAATCCACCATCTCTACAAAGCCCATTCTCTGGCTAATTCTAATCATCTGGCTGGTATGTCTCTCGTAGAATCCAGCGCAAACAACATCTTTGTTTTCTATTGTTGCTTTGTGACAAAGAAAATGATTATCCTTTTTCTTGCAATCAGATAAGATACTTTTCTTTCTAGCATCACTAACGATCTTGTCTCTGCTGAACAAGCACTGTCCACAACATTCTTTTTTAACTTTAAGCATTGCATTTTCCTGTTTTATATATCGCTTATCTGATACCCGTTGCGGCCTAGATTAATTAAGTTTAACTTCACCAAGTTGATAATGAGTATTTTCGCAATGACTTTTGATATGATTTAAAGCTGAAGGTTCAGCAATCCACAATCCCGCCTCAGTTTTGCTCATGCGTAAATCATGGTCATCTCTAACTTTGGAAACGGCATCCTTAGACATAGTGCAAACAAAAAGCTTTCCAGAAATTAAGCCTTGTATAATAACCATTTTATTTATTTCCTTTGAGATAATTGCTCTATCATAAGTGAACCTCTAGCATCAGATATTGATTTTTCTACATTTTTCATATGTCGGTAAATTTCAACTCTCATGCTAGAAGATATGTTTTCATCCGAAGCGATAGCCATTAAGGATTTTCTAAACTCCACTTCAACATTAGTTATTTTATCTGCGATATTTTCTATAGCTTGGCTAATGTGCATTTCGTTTTACCTCTATTGAACATGTGCGTAAAATCCTAGCTCTGCCCATGTCCCAACCTTAAACTTTATCAACGAACCATCAACAAACCACACCGTCGCGCCCTCTTCTACTTTTGCAAAATAGATCTAGGTATTTGTTTGCTGTAGTCATTACAGTACCGACCCTCCAAATTGCTCCACTCTAGCGGTGAACATCTCTTCACATCCGCTCTCTAGCGTGACGTAAAAAGCGCTTTCTCCACCAAACGGCGAGGAGTGTGTGAAAAGGTGCGGCTTGGCGTTGAACTTGGCTAGGTCTTGTATTGAATCAAATATTGCTAACATGGCTTATGCTCTCGTTGTTGTTGTTTCGATAGAGCTATATTAACCCCTAAAGGTTCAAACTGCAAGGGGTTATTTACAGATATGCGAAATTAATTAAATTCGGTGATATCGACACCCTTTACCAACTCAGGCATTAAAAAACCCTTTGATATTACTTCATTCCTTAGCTTGTCATAACGATAAAGAAACATAGTACCGTGCCCACAGGCAATAAATACGGCCTGAGTTAATCCGCTACAATCTACCATTCCCGCCCAAGATTCTTTCAATCTCTGGCACTCTTTATCGATGATTTTTTGTGTAATGTTGGCCACTGTTTTTTCCTTTACAATATTCTATAAACAATAGGTTTTGGTGATAGCTTATCCATCTCCTCCCTTATCCTCTTGTTGTCATTGGCAATAACTTGTAAAGATTCTCTAAGTCCTTTTATTTTAGCGTCTCTAATGCTTAACTCGATTTTCAAATTGCCTACTTCCTTTTCATGCTCTATGTGAAGCCTTGCTATTTCTTTGCTTAAATAATCATTAATAATTGTGTTGTTATCCATGTTTTCACGCCTTGTTTATTTTTTTGATGGCTACTTTAAAAATCCAGTCTTTTTTAATTTTAGATAAGCAGACGTTACGAGATCAACCGCCTTGCTTTCGTCGACTTCGTTAAATACTCTATCGCAAATACTAGCCCCCTCCTCTGTATCTTTAAATATCATTTTGGTAGCGCAAACCCCAAGCGAATCAGGTTTAAATTTAAATAATATGGCGGGGTGTCCGTCTTCGTTTAAAACTAATATTTGCCCTACAACTGGATGATAAAATATTTTTGCAAAATCATTACTTTCTAGCATAGAAAAACCCTTGTTATTAAGTTTGAATTCTTTATTGCTAACTTAGCTTTATATTTTTAAAACTCTCCAATCACAACACCTTTTAGAGCCTCAACAACCCCACCAGATTTAACACCCTTCACCGCATTTATTGCGCCCTTCTTGCTTTCAATAAATCTTTTAGCTGTAATGCAAGACCCTGAAAACATACTATCTACAGCCGATATAAACCCGCCTGATACTATTTCACCCAATGAGTACATGCAGCCACCAGAACGGATACACCCACCAGCATTTAATCTTGAAGCCCTTAAGTCTCCGCCAACCTCGATATGATTAATAACAACAATAGAGGCTCCTATACAGTCACCGCGAACTTTTAAGCTATCAAAAACCATTAACTCTACCCCGTCATTACTAACGATAGAGCCGTTAAAATTGGATAAATCTTCCTTGCCTACATACTCGTTTTTTTCGTTAAAATCTTTCGATGTTAAAATTAAATTTTTCATACCGACCTTATTAATCAAAATTGTTTATTTTTCTTAAATTAATTTCTTCTAATATCATTTCGGTTTTTCTTCTGACATCTAATTTTTTAGCCCCTCCCTCTGTTATTTTAGCTTTTTTAACATTGTTCATATCAAAGGGTTTTAGTTGAAATCTTCCCCTTGTTAATTCTTCAGATATTTTATTCATCTCTCAACACTTCCCATTGCGACGGCTTAGACCACGCATCGCGACTAGTTAATAACTTATCACAGTATTCATCGTTAAACTGATATGGCGTTGTGCTGGCTATCCACGCTATATTGACAATATGCAGCTTGTTGCAAGACTCAATTAATTTTTCATGACGCCTGTTTAATTTACCTTCTAGTATATTGCGCCTGTATGCTTGCTGGTGGTGTATCTCTTCACTCTGTATATACTCTTGTCCGTCTTGCCTTCTACACAGAACAGCTAGATATATAGACCACTTAAAGGCTATTGATTGGAATGAGTCTGCAATAATAGCCCCAACATTTACATAGCTTCCGTCTGTTTTATCTAAAACGTGAGTCTCTTTTTTCCCTCCAACAAAAACAAGAAGTAAATCACTTGTTCCATATCTTGCCATTCTAGTAGATCTGTTTAGCTGGCTGTTTTTTTTGTTGCGTTTTTTTGGTTTAGATTTAGCCATACACTAAAGCCCTATTTTAACATCTCTGCTTTTTCATAAACTTGCTTAATCTTACATTGAAGATCATAAGTTTCACTGTGAGAATGCGGGTCGTAGTCGCGTTCTTTACGACCATCCTCATAACCTTTTTCGTAAATCTTAATAACTTTTTCCTGCATTTCCTCATAAGATCCGATAAGGTTAAATTCATCCATTGCATTATCCCTATCTAGATCTCTAGCGTTTCTTGTCATTTCTGAATGAGTCATTTTTTACCCCTTCATTTTAAGAAAAACAATCATTGCGGCTCGTAGTGGGTTGGAGTCAAAGCAACTTACCCGGTCAATAATAGGATGATCTGACTCCCATAGATCAGTCGTGAAATACTCGCTACATTCCTCACAGCAATGCGTAGTATCTTTTTGTATTGATATTTCATTCTCAACAATAATAGGCCAAGCGTCATCTGGGGTTAAAATAAAGTTCTTCTGCTCCCAAGGCTCAATTTGATTGCCAAATTCATGATTTGCACACCACAGCGTCGAAGGGTATTCACTCCTGTAATCTAGATCGTCATCTCGAAATATAAGGCCGATTTTCTCAGCGACTAGTTTGTTTATCTGTAAATCGCTCATTGATTCGTAATCGAACATAGTTATAAGTTCTCTCATGTTAGTTGTAAATTGGTGTTTTACATTGCTAGAAGCGTTTCATAAGCCATTGCTAGTGTCATTCTGTCCATTCCTAAATAAGTTAACCCGCTATCTCTTCTAATTATTTTATATGCTTTGTTACCGTTGATGTAACAGTTGTCGACTTTAAGAGTTAACCCCGACTCTTTCGCAAGTTTTCTGGCGTCTTTTATCATTTCTGAATAAGTCATTTTATTAATCCGTAAGTTTAATATTTTTATCATCAAGAAGGTCTACGAAGTTCTGACAATGCTTCAAGTTATCGAAAATTTTCACCCCTTTAACCTTCGGGCTTCGCTGATTGTAAGTAACCTTAAAGCGTATACCAGATATCATCGGTATAGAGCTGTCGTAGCCCTCAACGCCCTCTACATTGTTAACCGCTGTGACTAGTTCCACATGGTAATTAACGTTGTCAAAACCCTTGTTTGGGCACTCATTAACTCCTATCGATTGACGGTAAACCGCCTTAGCTTCTATTTTCATAATGACTCCTTAGCAGTAAACAATCTCAAAACCTAAGCCTTCAGCGTCTGGTAATCTATCAAACATTTCTCTAGCTATGATTTCGGCATCGGTAACTGATTCGTAAAGCTTGGTCGATGGGTGAAAGTTCATAGTATCAAAGATATTCAATCCTGCCTCATCGCTAAGTAATTCAACTCTAAGTTGTTTTTTGCCGCAACTTCTTACTACATACTTAGAAACGCTAAACTTTACCTTTCCGCCGCTTTTCTCGATCCTATCCCTGATAGAAAAACCCAAACTATCACCTGTAAAGTTGTGAGGCCTTACGTTAAAACCTATGTTGCCTTTTTTGTTAATTATTGTTTTCATATTGCCGCCTTAACTAATTATTTAAAATGATAGAGCAGCTAGATTTCGACTATGCTCCGCGCCTCCTTTATCCTCGTGGGTGTCTAGCAAGGTAATTCACTTCTGACCACCTTCTAAGCTCTCTCGGTTGGCTTCCGTCTTACTATTCGATTCGAGGCGTTTGATTCCTGTGTCGGTCTCAAACTTCTTTTTAAGGGTTCTTATGTTTACCGCTGACTTCTGGATGATTACCGTAACCTTAAGTGAGTTCGTAACCGCATCTAGTAAAGCTGTATCTCGTTTCGATAGAGCTATAATGGACTAACCAACATTAAACGTCAAGCCTTAATTAAGGTTTTTAATTAAATATATTTAAGGCAATAAAAAACCCCTTGATTCTCTCAGAAACAAAGGGGTTAATGTGACTTTTAAATTAGTTGATCGCTAGCGCACACCAAGGCAATTAGGAAGACCAACCAACAAAAGACACAAGACACAAATTACAATATCAGGATTGTAACCGCAAGTATTTTAAATGGTTTTGTCAAACATAACACAATGCAGCTTTCCTTCAATCTCCAACACTTGCCAGTTTTTCATACTTCTTAATCTAGATTGTATTGTGCCCGATGGTATGCCCATTCTCATAGATACACCGTGCAAACCATGTTCAAGTTTGTACTCTTCAAGTGAAACAATTTTTATTTTTTTATCTTTCATGTAAACTCCTGCTTGCGGGTTGCCCCGCTATTGTTTAATTAAAGGTTATGCTTTTCGATAATTTCCATTAAATCAAGATAAATACCTTTTTCTATTTTGTACTGTGTAGCCCACGCTTCAATATCTCCGCGCAAAGTTGGCAGTGTTTTTTCAGCAATTAAATCAGAAGCCATCACAACGCTACTGAGCGCGTCACTATCTCTTTTCTTTGCGTTAGTATTTACATAGTTATTAACTGCTTGAGTTAGCGAATCATCAACATATACCGCATTTTCAACAACAGGTTCAATAACGAGATCGGGAACTGCAAAAGCTTCTATTTGTTCAGCCTGAACAAACATTTTCTTTAACTGAGTAATGACCGTATCTTTAGCCGCTATCGCTTCTTGATATCTATCACCGAATTCAATCTCTGGCACTTCGTAACTTTCAAGAGATTTAATTTTCCTGCCGATTTTTGAAGTATTTTCACCCATCAAATCTAAGGGGATCATTTGCAACTTGCTTAGCCTATCCCCTATTTTTCGCCTGCTTTCAACTGCGAGCAATTCAGCATCGGATATTCTCTTTGCTTCCTCCGCCGCTTTTTCAGCCTCAACTCTTGCAAGCTCTGCTTTTTTTGCTTCCTCTACAAGTCTATTTGATTCTATTTTTTGCATTAGAATTTCAGATAGTTGATTACTAACATCTTTAAGCGTTTCTATTGCTTCGTGAACAATATCTTTGTGAAAATTTTCCGCTTCAATATTGCTTACTGCATCAATAAGACTAGATATTTCATCCGTGTCACTCGTTGATTTTGCAGTCAAAACAAAATCCTTTATGCTTTTTAACTCTTCTCTTTGCTTGTTTAGCATTTGTTCATGCTTAAGCTTTATTAGTGCCGCCTCTTCTTTTCTGCGCTTATCTTCTTTTTCAAATTGACAAACAACATTGTCAAATATCCCCGTCACGTCTGAAATCAACGAATCCCCGTATTCCTTCAATCCGTTAGAAAAATCAATTCTTCGTCGATTAATGTTATCAACAAGTTTGTTGCATTCAGTCCTGTCTTTTCTTGACTGCTTAAAAACTTCATCGTTAGACATATCTAGAACAATGTCGGAAGGGAATCTAACCCGCAAATCATTTAGAGCATTTTCTGTTAACTGCCCTTTAAACGCCTCAGCTAATAGTTTTTTTTCTGATTTTTGATTTTGAGTTAATTTTGTTTCGCTATTACTTTCCATTTTGCCCACCTTCAATTATGTTAATTCTGATTTGGATTGCTTTCTTAAATTTTGAATAAAGCAAAGATTCATCAAAATATTGACCAGCGCATTTGTTTACTAACTCATCTCTAATGTTTGCCGAAACTTTGTGTACTGCTCCAGCGTCAGGGATTAAATTTATATTTTTAATCTGGTCATCTAGCCAGTTGGTTACAGCGTGCAAGCGTTCTGCTACTTCTTCCATTGCTTTGCTATCTAGATTTTTAATAACTGTTTCTTTATCTTTTTTAAACTGTTCAAGAAGGTCTAGGCGGCCAAACGATGAAGCCCATCTATAAGCGTTATCATATCCCTGTTCTATTTCTTGAACAGTCATAGCGTCAAGTATTGCCTTGCTGAATACGCTATAATCTAAGTTCGGCAAAGCCCAGTCAGGAAGTTTAGGCGGCTGCCAATCAACACACATCCAATTACCTGCTTTTTTCTTTTTCTTATCTTCGTAAACTGTATCGAAATTATTTACCGCTTGGCTCCTGTACTCGCACGGCACGCAATACGCAAACCCTTCTTTGAGCTGATAAAGGTAACGACCAATACCGCACAATGCCCCCGCCCTTTTTAACGCTCCAGACGCGCCCCCCTTAAGTTCTTCGATGTCAGTTCTTGGGGCAACATCTTGCTTTTTAACCCAGTGACCATCTATCAAAAGCGATAGAGTACAAAGAAACCCTCTACCGCATTTTGTCTCTTCCTGCTCTACCTGCCAACCGCCAACCCCCATCACATCGTCAAGTCGATTTTGTATAGCTCTCCCTGTTATGTAAGGAAGTACGATCATCCACGGTTTGCCATTTTTTAAACCGCTCTGTCTAACTCTCCATTTTATATCGTTCGGCTCGAATGGTTCTTGAAACTTCGCCGATAAACTTTTGATTTCCATTATTTTTTAAAGTCCCATGTAGCGGGTATTTGTGTGTAACTGCTTAACATTACTTGGCCATGTTCATCAATTGATATTAGCTTATCGTTAATTGTTCTAATTCCTGTTTTTTTCAGCATTTCAGCTAAGTTTTCATCTGAACAAATGGATGATTCACACCCTTCTATCTTATCTTGTGCAAGCTCCACTGAATGAGTGGCGCTATCTAACTTCTCCTTTGCCTTTTCTAATGATGAATGAGCATCTAAAAAATCCTGTATGCGTTGTACGTCTATATTTTTATTATCTTTCATATTAATTCCTATTGATTGGTATGAGCCGTTTCGATGTGGATAATATTAAACATTAACAACCTTAATGTCAAGCCTTGATTTAAGCTTGACCTTAAATGATGGCGGTAGTATTATTTAGCTCAATAACACACGAAAATATAAATATTGAGAGAACAATCATGATTAGAAAAACCGAAATTGAAATTCAAGGGGAAGAGTTTAACGTTAAATACATGATAGAAAACGGCGTTGTGATATGGATAACCCCCATTATCAAAGGGTGTCATTATGCGGGGGATTGGCTTCTTGAAATAGATTCAGTACGTGAAGCGCTAGAAGACCATCACGCCAACTTATTAGAAGAGAGCAATATAAATGTCTAAATATATTATCGGAATCGATCCAGACAGCGACAAGCACGGCGTCGCCATTTATGAAGATGAAAAACTAGTTAGCTTGCACTCTATGCAGCTTATTGATTTTTATATTCTGCTATCGAGCCTCGATTGTCTTCATGCTCCAGAGGTTCATATTGAGGACGTTTGCGCTAACAACGCGGCATTCAAAAAAAGAGGAGTTAGAAACCCCAAAGCGGGAACAGCAATAAATAGAAGTGTCGGGAAGTGCCAGCAATCACAGATTGAAATTGAGCGGGTTTGCGGTCATTTAGGCGTCACAGTAGTCAAGCACAAAATCAGTAAGCAATGGAAGGACGCTGAACACGGCAAAGGCTTGTTTGAAAAAGTTACTGGATGGAAAGGAAGGAGTAACGAGGATACGCGCAGCGCCGCATATTTTGGCTATCTGGGAGTTGATGGGTAAAATACTTACAAGCCCCGAAAGGGGTTTTTATTGGGTTTAGTTTGATGACGATAGTTGACAAAAACATATGATAGTATAATATCTAATATCACACTACTAAGGCAAGGATTAGGAAATGAGGAAAAAAGCTAAGTCATTCACATTAAGCCCGAAAGTTATAGCGTTAATCAAGAAACGCGCAACCGAAGAAAAAAGATCTGAATCTCAAATTGTAGATATTATTCTAGAAAAAAACCTCTCTTCATAAAAAGCCCCCGATGACGCGGGGGCTTTTAGATGAACAATTACACAACAATTAACATCAAAACCATTAACACAGTTAATAGTCAATATCAAGGGTTATTATACATGAACTGGCTCAAGCATGACACAGACGCTAGAAACTCTTTAAAGCTAAGAAAGGTTAGAAGAAGATACGGATCGGACGGATACGCGATTTATTGGTTCTGTTTGGAGGCGATTGCTTACAATGTGGACAAGGATAACTTGAATTTTGACTTAAAAGAGGACGCGGAAACAATAGGTTTTGAACTAAGCATTCAAGAAAGAAGGGTCGAGGAAATTGTATCTTTCATGATAGAAATAAACCTTTTTGAAATTAACGAGGGGATCATTACATGCCCTAAATTAGCTGAAAGAATAGATAAATCAATGACTAACAGCCCAAAATTTAGGGCGTGGCTAGGTAGGCCTTTAGAGGTCAAAAAACAACCAGACGTCATGACATCACCTGACATCATCATGACATCACCTGACGCTGTCATGACAAGTGCTGAATTAGATAAGATTAGATTAGATAAGATTAGATTAGATAAAGAAAGAGATCCTTTGTCGAAAAATGCTTTCGACGTTGCCAATGTAATTAATCATTTTAATTTGGTTACTGGACAAAAACTAAAACCATCAACCAAAAGCCACGCGCAAAATATAAACGCTAGGATTGCAGAGGGTCACACCCCCGACGATCTGAAAATGGTTATAGATTATAAATTTTTCGAGTGGGGCGAAGATTCCTCTATGTGCCAATACTTAAGGCCAAGCACGCTGTTTAGAGTGGGAAACTTCAATGGATATCTTCAGCAAGCAATGCTTGGCGTTATAAAAAAAGCAACTAATCAGGCTAATTTAGACAACAACTGGCACGAGGATCTAGGACTATGAAATCAATTCAATCAATGGTTGCCAATGCTCAGCAAAAAGGATTCCCATCCGAATTAACACAAAAAAAAGTAAGTGGTGACGCTAAGAGTTTTATTGATCAATTACTTGAAGAACTCAAAGCTACGTACCCCGCTTGGCACGCCTCAATAAAATCAAATGTAGAAGAAAGTTACGTAAAAAAGGTTTGGGTTAAAGCTTTCATGGAAAATGGAATAACTAACATCGAGCAAGTTAAAAAGGGATTGGTTAGCGCAAGGAGGGATGCAAGGCCGTTTCTTCCCTCTGTTGGCGAGTTTATGGGATGGTGCAGTGATAATGATGAAACAGAACAAGCTTACGAACGAATGCTTGCTGGTGAAAAACCAATTGATGAAGTCGAAAAAAAAGTAAGGCAAGTTTTTTGTTATGAGTTTAGGAGGAGGGCTTCAGACGAAGCAGGGATGGTTAAATTCAAAAAGGTATACCTGAAGTGGCAAAAGCTAAAAAATAGCGGTCACTGGCCAGCAAGGAGCTTGTACGCCCTTTCTAATCTTAGTCAGACAAAGCAAACTGACATGATGATTGAAGACAGGCTACACAGCGACAGGCCAAAGACGGATTTAGAAATAAGAATGAACAAAATAAGAACCAGAACATGAAACACTATGGCTATCCAACAATGTATTATTCACGGGCTGGAATATCAGATTTAAAATTTGTTCTTTCTAGAATGAAATTAATACCCGAACATCTAAAACTTGAATTTAGTGAAAAATACGAATCATTTAGCCCAGCTTTGGGGGGCGATAATCGCAAGCAAGCAAATTTATGGCTAAATGGGGAAGCTTTGAAGTACAAGAGAGCGCCGATTAAGAAAACCGAGGTAAAAGAGCGTGTAGATTTGGAACCTAAGCCGCTAAACAAGCCCGTGATTGAATTTAAATCTAAAGTTGATACCAATGCTACACCCACAAAAAGAAGCTTCTTAGACTCGCTATTAGATGACGTTGATAAAAATAATAGGTTAAAACATAAATAAACCCTTGCTGTTTAATCTGTGGCGGGGTAGCATTTACCTCGTCAACACAACAAACAACTTTAATTAATGGTGGGTAAATATGAGATATCGTGAAATTCATGAGTTGTTAGCGTGTGCGTGTGAACTGTCAGAAGAAGAGCATGAACAACTGCTTAATGATGATGATTTTGAGGATCTAGCTTTTGAAAAATTCGGTTGCGATGTTGATACTTTTTCTAAAATAGCTGAAGCACTGTTAAAACTAACGCCAAAAATTGAAACCGCAATAACAAAAGATGTGATTAATGCTTTTGTTTCTGGTAATAGGATTATAATCAAAGGAACAAAATAGCAGGCTGTTAAAATGATTGTTGTAGAAGGTAAAAAAATCAAAGTTGATGACAGCGGTAGGTTTTCACTAACTGACTTGTGGCGAATTAGCGGGGCTAAAAAATCAAATAAACCAGCTTATTTTTTGTCTAAAAATGGGAAAGCGATTCTTGATTTTTTAAAAGCCGACTTTGGGGCTTTTAAACCTGTGAGTATAAAATCTGGCAAGTATGGCGGGACTTATGTTTGTAAAGAATTAGTTTACGCTTATGCAATGTGGCTAGATCCATCTTTTCAAGTGAAAGTGATTAGAGCTTTTGACAGTATAACCAAAGACAACTTAAACAATGAAGTAAGCGAACTTACAACTATAGAGATTCAAGATAACAATTATAAGCGTAGAGATAGCCTTTTGTTATCATCTATAACCCCCATGAAGAAACTAGATAATCTATATTTAATAGAGCAATCCGATTCTCATGTGGGGGCGTTGCATGGCGCGGCATTGGCACGTCGAAGGGGGCAACGCTCTATATTTAAAGATGTTGAAAATGAAATAATTAACGAACTTCAGATAGGGCTAGACATTTAAAACATAACTATCGCTTACAAACTAAAAAAAGGCTTACAAATGACGCTAATCGAATATATAAACAAAATGTATGGCGCTGAACGGGGAGGTAAAGCCGCATTCCTTCGCGACAACCCAAACATTAGACAGGGAAAAATAAAAGAGCGTGAGGGCTGGATTGTGTCAATTGAGGGGTATCTAATATCACCAAGAGCCGAAAAGCTAAAGGTTAATATCGAGGTGTAATAATTGAAAAAGTTTGAGTTTACATCATCGACATTTAAGCAACTGCTTTCAAATATTCAGCGGTCTATTGTACCTAATAAAAAATACATTCTAACAATTAGCGAATGGTCAGAAAAAAGGTCGATTGATGCAAATGCTGTTTATCATGTGTGGGTAAATCAAATTAGCAAATATACAGGCGAGGATTTAAAAATTACTGAAATGAGATGCAAACGTGATCATGGCTTACCTATCCTCCTTGCTAGTGGACATGGTGAAGTAAGCGGATGGATGCTCAACGCTGCAAACTATTACAACATGGATGATTACTCGCAATTAATATTTGTGTCCTGCATGAAAGTTACAAGGCTATTTTCAACGGAACAGCATAATCAGTTTAGGGATAGCGTTAAAAACTTTTGGAGCGAACAAGGGTTAGACCTTCAATACAAAAAAACTTAATTTTAAAGGGTAAAAGATGTCTGTTAACAAAACACCAAAACTAGAACAAAGAAAAATAAGCGTGCTTTTTGCGGTAGGAATAGGGTTTTTACCTGTTGTTTTTTCTTGGTTTACACTCAGAAAAGGATACTCAACAATATCAAGATTAATTTCTTTTTCTTGGCTTTTTGTTGTATTTGTTTTTTCATACTCCCCCACAAAACCACCTAAATCAACAACACCTTTAAAAGTTGAAAAAGTTATAAAAGTAAATGTAAGAAATATATTATCAGCATACGAAATGAATGAGGTTAGCGCCGATAATAAATATAAAAATAGACTTGTTGAAATGACGGGCTTTGTTGATGATATAAAAAAAGATTTTATGGATGATTTGTACATAACGCTAGGAACTGGGAAAAGATTTCAAATACCTCAAGTTCAAGCATTTTTTGATGACTCAATGAATGGCCAACTATCCAACTTTAGGAAGGGTAGCAGGGTAACAATAGTTTGCAGAATTGACGGGCTTATCATGAATGTTGTGGCTAATGATTGCTTGATTAAGTGATAGACAGTTAGATACCACAACCCATATTTTAAAAAACACGCCATAAAAATTTCGAATGCGAACCTTTCCAATGATCGCATTCGTTACTCAGATTTATTTATTAACTAAAGTCTTGATCAATTGTTCCAGTTACACCCACGTCAACGGGGGTAGGGAAGCAATCTTGATAATGAATTTTACCAGCATCTGAAACGGCTATATTAATCATTGCTTGATTGTTATCACCGACAAACCCATCAAGCCACGACTCTGAATTGTCAGAGATAATAATGCCGTATGAATTAGGATCGGGTGATGTTATACCATTTGAATTGCTGGTACATGAAACGTGATAAGTTTTAGTATTATCAATGTCTGCGATACCGGGTCCATTGTTATCAAAGTAATCACAGTTAATACGGAACGCCTTGCACTCTTCATGAGTCGTTGAACCGTTACCCGTCCCTGTCTCAAGATTGTGTCGACCAACACAATTAATTTCAATAGCATGGCAAGCAAGCTGCCCAGATATATTACCTTGGTTATGATAATTAAACCCGTCATTTCCGTTTTTTGCTGCAATACAGTTAATAGCGATTGACATCCCTACGCCTTTCATCTGAAACCCATCACCTGAAGAATTGTAAAACCCACAATTTTCAACAGAAATAACCGATTCAATATCACTATCACGAGCACCAAAAGCGCCCGCCTCACTGCGGTAAAAGTCAAACCCATAAATATATACTTTACAGTTCGTCCCTGAAAATCTTGCTGGGGAACTTCGCATAACTTGAGATCGTTCATTCGTCGGTGTTGCATCATCAAACAAACGAACGTATACCTTAGAACTGGAACCGCTACCAGTTTTAAACCAGCTCCCGACTGTTGTTGAAACTTCGGCTTCACTACTAACAGCCACTAACTCAATCCTATCTCCATTTTCATCTAGATATAAAGGATCATGAACGGCTACAGGTGTCCCACCAAGAACAGAGCTAAGAAATGTATTTGGCTCAGACCCCGCCGACCAAGTAGTCTCTCTCTGTGGTGACATTGTAGCCCTACCACCAACAGATATTAATGATATATCCCTACTGCCAGAGTAAGTTGCAAACCACTCGGTTATAGTTAATCTATCAGTTCCGTTAACAAAAACTACATCTACATCAGGCTGATTCATTGCTGTATCAACAGAGTTAAAAGCCGTACCCCATGTTAAACCATCTGCTCCCGTTCCCGACCGACTCACATAGTAAGCTTTTAGTGTGGGAGGTAAATCACTGGGGTTCCTAATCTTCCATCCAGAGGGCATAAACTTGTCTAGCTTAGTTACAAGATGCGCCTTTCCAGTGCTATCTTTCGAATAAATTAATTTTCCTGCTCTATGTCCAAAATTTGCAGGGTTAAAGTAAGAAACTCCGACCTTTCCCTGCTTGTTAATAGCGTCATAAACATTAATAAAATCGTCTATTACCCCCCCATCTTCTGTTCTTTGTAGCCCCAAGTCTTCGTTTGGTGAGTCAAGCCTAATAAAATCATAGTTATCATCTGTTTGCCCAGTGTACAAAGTCGCTCTGTAAGTATCGGTTACATTTAAGTCACTAGTGCGACGACTAATAATTATAGACTGCTGAACAGGTCTAGGCACGCCCCTTATTTCAGACTGCCTAACATACACTACCTTGCTAGAAGCTGAAAATTTAACACCGTCAACATTAGACCAAACTGAACGTTCCCCGTCTGTCAGTGTTCCAGCATTGGCGGGTATGGTAGTTGCCGTCTTATTATAAGTTAGCGAATTTTCTTGTACGCTAACTACAGATCCAATAGGGATATCAACTAAGTTTATTTTTTTTCCGCTTGTTAATATCCCTGCTTGCATATCGGCAACGGTAGTAAACACAAACATAAAATCTCCACCGTTTGCATCTGAAATAATATCAACCATTGTGTATGTTTCAGGCTCAGTTGTTGTAAGTTGATCCCCTGCTATTGATTGAATGAGATTACCTTGCGCTTCTACTGGGACGCTATATGTCTTCTGTTGTAGATAGTCATAGATATAGGCGGGGATAGGCGTACTAGTATAAGTGCTATAAATTATATTAGAATCAGTGATATTTAGGGAGCGAGCAATAGTATTGATATCTAAACCAGAATATACATTCCATTTTAATGATGTTGGTAAATCTATATTTGAATCAAATGTAGATATGTAATCCACGCCTAAATAATTAACAATTGAATTCTTTTCGTAAGAAAAAGGAACTCCACCATTATCAACGGCCTCAATAAATGACGGGTAAACATGCTCTTGCCATTCTTTTATGTTTGCTGTTATATCGTTATATATCTGATTGTTTTTATCGCGTTCAACGAACTTAGCGGCTGGATCAATTAGCGGGTCAGCTTCATATTCGGCAGGGTATCCAGTTTGATAGTTTACATCTGTACCTGTTGGAGTGTCGGATACAGCCGCACGATCTCCAACTTCAGCGAATGGGGTTATAAATCTTTTAGCCATTTTATTTAATTCCTATGTGAAAATTACCATATTCAAAGTTTTTTAGGCTATCTCCGAAAAGGTAAGGAGTAGATGTTGATCCTGCTACTACATCAACGCCGACACAATTAGGCCTAGGCAACAAATCATAATCTTGAATAATATCTATAAATGAATTTAAATTAGCGTCATTAATAACGTATGTGTATGACATATCTAAATTATCTAAAACATATACTTGTCTAAAACCAAACAAATAACTTAGTTTTTGGTTTATCTCATATGTTGATGATCTCATGTGCATTATAAAAGCCTTAAGCTGCAACATGATTCTTTTTTGCTCGACTGTAAGGCTATCCAATGAAGAGGCGTTTTTGCCAAAATTGCCGTTATTGAAATTCTTTCTGAAGCCGCCAAAAAATATTGCTGGATAATCTAACCTTGATTTTTGCGACTGGTCAAACAGCGGCAGATCTAAAATAACAGACCAAACCGATAAACCAAACTCATTAGCAGTCCGAAGATCAAACACGTCTACAGCCCAATTATTCCAAAAACTACAATGATTTTCATCATACCAAGCTTGTTTCAATCTTAATAGTTCGTTTAATTTTTCAGCGTTGCCCCTCTGCCAATCGATAGCAGATAATAGATCTATTTCACATTTATAAGTCATAGCACTATTACCAGAACTTCATTTTCAGTTATCGACGCCTTTTCGAAAATTTCCGTGTGTATTGTATCTGTTGTATAGATTGGCGTCATTGCACTTTCTGCAACCTCACAATTTGTTACAAACACGCTAGCAACTTCTTGATTTACTGCCGTCGCAATCTCAAATGCTGAAACGTCACCGCCGACAACAAAACCTTGATCACCGTCAACCAATCCGTTTGCATAATCCACTACAGCCTTTTTTATGCTGTCCACTGGCTCAATTCCTGTCCCTACTCTAACCGTTATTCTAACCACTTTGGGCTTGTCTGTGGGTCTATCATATTGCACGGGTATTGCTTGCAGTGAAACGGGATCAATTGAAATTGTTGTTACTGCTCCATTAAAGCCACTGCCCCCGCTTCTAGCGTTATAGTAAGCGTCTGCGATTTCTTGATCAACGCCTCCATCAACACAAACATAATTAGAATGAGGTTTAAGAGTTACCCCATCTATTATGACTGTTGAATCAGAAATATTTTCGCGATAAGTGAGACTTGCGACATTTTCAAGCTGGCTAATAAATGTAACAATGCTTAACGTGTTGTTTCTTGAATTCCCGCCTAACTCTACATTTCTTTGTCGTCTAGTTGATACATCACTTTGCTCTAATTTGCCAGCTACAGCGCTAGCGGAGTTAGTAACTGTTTCCCATCCTAGAACCCCATCAACTATAGTGTTAACCTCGCCAACATTAGCCGCTATTGCACCAAAGTTAACACTTAAAAAGCTTAAATCAATAGAGCCTGATACTGGGATTGTAACGGCTATTGATGACTGCCACTCTTCGCGATTAACGTCTCTGACTCTGCTGTTAATCGGTATTATTGTTCCAACCACACCCGCAACCGTACAAGTTACCGTTGAACGCTCCGCCCCGTCCCGCTCGCCACTTGCTAGCGCGTATACTGCATCTAAAAAGTTTTGCTCTGCAACGTTAGGGTTTATCTGATTTGCCTGTTTTGCATTGTTTCTAACAACTGACATTCGCGAAGTTATTTCAGCGTCAATTTGCCTGCCTTGTTCTGTTGATGAGTCAGTTACAAAGTCAGCACCGTAAACGTCCTTATATTCCTGTTCTACTTCTGCGCGAATAGTTGATGTATCTGGCAGGATAACGCCTTGCGCATTTATGTAGTCATATACTGCCATTTATATCTCCAATCCCATAAATTGTTTTAATCGTTGCAGAGTATAATAGCGTATTATCTTTTTGTTCGTAATCAAATGAATCAATGCTAGTTACACCCTCAACATTAAGAATTTGATTTCTGGCCTGAGACTCAAAAAGTTGCAAGTTTTGATTGCCAGCAAAAACATTGTTGAAATACTCAATACCTTTTGTTTGGTCGTATTGAAGTTCTCTTAGTTGCTGTTTCATTACTTGTTCGCATGTTTGAATGACAGCATTTAGATTAGTTAGATATATAAACAATCCGCTTATTGTTACTCGATCACCATTTTCATCAACTTTTATAGTTTTCATTATGCTGGGGTACTCGTTGTTCCGCTTCCTGCTGGATCGGTCCATGTGTAATTATGCGTGTGTGATACTGCTGAAATGCCGTTAAATGTTACGTCTACAGTTCCGATCACATTTGGCGCTGTGAATGAGATCGGCGAAAACGTTGTACCCGCCGCGTCAATAGTTACGCCGTTTAAATCTATACCTCCAGAACAAACAGCCTTAAATAACCCCGTTGTTTCAATATCTAATGCGGGGGCTTTTAATTTTATTTTTGAAGGGCTAAGAGTTATTTTAACTGTAGCATCCCGATTTTGAATAACCAAAGCGCCAACATCTTCTTGATCAATAGCAAAATCAGTCATGATATCAGGAATAAAACGAGCATCCGAAAAGCTGTGCATTCTCTTAGTATTCGGCTTGGATTCTTCATATGATTGCTTGAATAGGCTGATATCTCTATCGCTTGCTTGAATCCAACCCTTATCGCCAACTGCTATATCAAACGATATTAAAAAACTTCCTGCGCCTAAAGTTTGAACGGGGATGCCTTTTATTTCACTTCTTGAAATTGTACCCCCCTCAGAATCTACAACTAGAATTTGCGGCTGAACATTAACAAATTTTCTATCATCGGAAACCTTGGTTATTTTTACTGGTAGGCTTCCTTGCATTTTTTTATTTATGTGATTTATCATAACGTTAAAAGCACCCGTC
>Ga0316189_10000471_pt1 | contig 40043 bp, 35 predicted proteins | sample LowCovwburrow_MG_FD_204930 | JGI IMG/M metagenome (GOLD analysis project Ga0316189, IMG submission 204930) | Coastal sediment microbial communities from Maine, United States - Lowes Cove worm burrow | ecosystem: Environmental > Aquatic > Marine > Coastal > Sediment | place: USA: Maine...
AGCGTTCGCCTCGAAAATCTTCTTCAGAAAAGTTATAGCGTTGTAACATGGTTCCCATGGCACCATCGAGGACTAAAATTCGGTTTTGAATTGCTTGTGTAATATTTGACATTTTTAAATTTTATGCAAAATGTCATCAGGAAAGTAAGAGAATTTACTTAAATACTGTATTATCTGTCCTTGTTTTCTGGCTTACACCAAAACAAGGTAGAATTTAGCACCTTCTTTAAAATAAAGGGTTGCTAAGGCTTCATAGGGTCTGTTCCCTCTGCCTTTCATGATAACAAATCAATAATTATATGAACTAAGACGTAAAATAACGCATTAATTTATTAATAAAAAAATTTAATAGTTTAAATGTAGAATTCTACGTTCTGCCAAGGTCCTCCATTAATGGCGTCAATGTCCTCGTTATGCAATATCTCTTTGGCACGCTCACTTCTTACGCCACTTCTACAGCACGTTATTATTGGTTTTTGAAGTGCTTTTAATTGGTCTATTTCATATTCTAATTCATCTAATATGATGTGTAAAGAGTTCACGACATGACCTTCATTGTATTCTGCCACAGTTCTAACATCTAAAATAATAGCTCCTTTATCTAGATAGTCTTGAATATGCTTAAATTCTAAATTTTGGTTACTCATAATTTTTTATTTTTTATATTTTTATGAATTTTAAAATCAGGGCTATACAATGGCTTTTACCACTGCTTTCGGTGCTTCCTTTCGTGTACCGTCAAAACCATTAATTCCGCTTACCGTTGTGTATTTCAATACTAACTTTTTGTTGGGATTCAAAATTTTATAAGCCGATTGACACATTAAAGTAGCTTCATGAAATCCGCATAAAATGAGTTTCAATTTTCCTTCATACGTATTGACATCACCAATAGCAAAAACACCTGGAATATTGGTCTGGTAATCGAGTGTGTTAACTTTTATTGCGTTCTTTTCTATATCTAATCCCCAATTTCCAATCGGTCCTAACTTAGGTGAAAGTCCGAATAATGGAATAAAATAGTCTGTCTCTAAATGAATTTGCTCGTCTCCTTTTGTAACTGTGATTGCATCAACATTATTATTCCCATGAATGCCAGTAACCTCAGCAGGAGTGATCACATTAATTTTCCCTAAAAGTTTAAGTTCTTGCACGCTTTCAACAGAATCTAATGCTCCTCTAAATTCATTTCGTCTGTGAATCAAGGTTACTTCCGAAGCAATATCTGCTAAGAAAATACTCCAATCTAAAGCAGAATCTCCGCCTCCAGAAATCACCACGCGTTTATTTCTATATACTTCGGGATCTTTTATAAAATACGACACACCATTATATTCATACTTTTCAATATTTTCTATTAAAGGTTTTCTAGGCTCAAAACTCCCTAAACCACCAGCTATAGCAATAATTGGTGCTTGATGCTGCGTCCCTTTATTGGTGGTTACTATAAAACTCCCATCGTCTTGTTTTTCTATAGTTTCAGCTCGTTCACCTAAAGTAAATCCAGGTTGAAATTGTTTCCCTTGTTCCAATAAATTTTTTGTCAAATCACCAGCCAAAATCTCCGGTAATCCAGGGATATCATAAATGGGTTTCTTTGGATATAACTCAGAACATTGTCCGCCAGGTTGCGGTAAGGCATCAATTAAGTGACATTTTAATTTTAACAAACCTGCTTCAAAAACGGTGAATAACCCAGTTGGTCCTGCTCCAATAATTAATATATCTGTCTGTATCATTTTACTTCTGTATTAGATTTTCGGTGATTTTATTTAAAGCTGAAACTTTATCTTCAAAATCACCTTTGATTGTTTTTCTGTAAGCATTCAAATTTTGAACTAATTGATTGATATCTTCAGGAATTACAGCCTCAAAAAACTGTCGCAAACGCTTGGCTGTTGTTGGCGATTTTCCATTGGTAGAAATCGCAATTTTCACATGACCTTTAGTAACAATACCTCCTAAATAGAAATCACATAATTCAGGTGTATCGGCAACATTAACTAACAAATTTCTGCGTTTAGCATCTTTATACACTTGATGATTGACCTCTAATTTATCAGTAGCCACAATTGCTAAATCTTTGTCGCAAAGAAAAGATTCATCATAACCCAATTTATACATTGTGATATCGTAAGCATGAGCAATGGTTTTGACATCTTCTCTAAAAAATGGTGCGACCATAGTGACATTTGCTGTTGGACTTGATTTTAATAAAAACGTTAGTTTTTCTAAAGCTACATTTCCGCCTCCAACTATCAGCACTTGTAACTCATGCATTTTTAAAAATATTGGATATAAATTATTTCTTTCCATAGTGTTTCTGTTTATGCTGATTGTTGTTCTAGTTGTTTGTTTATGGAATTTAATTTCACACGCTCATTGACAACCTCTCCAATGACAATAATCGCAGGTGACGACAATTGCTTTTCGGCAACAATTGATTCTATGGTTGCTATGGTTCCTATTCCCACATTTTCACGTTCTGTTGTTCCATTTTGAATAATGGCTACTGCTGTGTCGGTTTTATGTTCCGAAGAAAAAATCTGAACAATTTCACTCAGTTTCCCCATTCCCATTAAAATAACAACGGTTGCTGAAGACTGAGCAGCCAAGGCGATATCTTTTGAAATTTGATGTGATTTAGTGGTTCCTGTAATGACCCAAAAACTTTCTGAAGCACCTCTTTTCGTCAATGGAATGCCTTGGTAAGCAGGCACAGCAATTGTTGATGAAATTCCAGGAACAACATACGTTTCTATATCAAATTGTCTGGCGTAATCAATCTCTTCGGCACCTCTCCCAAAAATAAACGGATCACCACCCTTGAGTCTAACCACATGTCCATGACTTTTTGCCCTACTTACAATAAGTTCATTAATTTGATCTTGCTGGAACGCATAACATCCTTTCCGCTTACCAACAAATATGCATTCGGCATTTGGAGATGCATAATTTAATAACGCGATATTAATGAGTGCATCGTATAAAATAACATCGGCTGATTTTAAGGCTTTAACACCTTTAATTGTTATTAATTCGGCATCTCCTGGTCCAGCACCAACAACGGTCAATTTTGCTGTAGTCTTCATATCTTTATTCTTTTTTTTCAAGCTCTTGTAATCTCAAAACTCTTACTACCTCTAAAAAATCTTGAGCATTTTTAATGTATGCTTGAGCAAACTTTTTGGTTGGTGCCTGCGTTTTAATTTGATAAACGACCTCTGAAAATGACACTCCTAGTTTCAACTTTTTGGTATCTACAATCAATTCGTCAAATTGTTTAATAATTCCTGCTTGTGAATTGGTTGTCACACCTTCAGATAGTAAAATTGCTTTAGCAGAATTCACCATTGAACGGTAGGCATAATAAATAGCGCTGGAGTATACTTTATTAGAAAATGCTTCAGTTGCCTCTTCAATCTTTTCGTCGCTTTCTAAAAATAATGTTGCAATAAGATCAATAACAACGCCTGCACATTCACCAATTCCAATCGCTTTTATATAGGCGCTTTCGCTTCCCCAATCTATAAAATCATCTTGTGTTAAGTTTTCAATACTAGACAGGTCTGTTAGTAACTCGTAGAAATACTTTTCACCTCTTTCAGCATAATAGTCTTCAAACTTTTTGTTATTGGCACACTGCTCATAATCATTAAGAATTCTACGTAAGGCTTCTGGACCTCTTTTACTCGGCACTTTAACAACTTTATCTGCGAAAACACCTTGTCCATCACCTTTATTTCCACCACCAAGTAATACTTGAAGTGCTGGTGCAACCAATTTATTTTTAGTACGAATAGACATCCCTTGAAACCCAATATTTGCCATGTTATGTTGTCCGCAGGCATTCATACAGCCACTAATTTTAATGACTAAGTCTTCATTTTTTAAATATTTTGGGTATTCGGTTTTTATAACACGCTCTAATTCTTCGGCTATGCCTGTGCTACTTGAAATCCCTAAGTTACAGGTATCAGTTCCGGGACATGCTGTGATATCGACTGCTTTGTTGTAACCCAATTCAGTAAACCCTAGTTTTTTTAATTCGGTATAGAAAAAAGGCAATAACGCTTCCTTAACAAACGGAATCAGAATGTTTTGTCTCAGGCTCAATCTAATTTCTCCTGCTGCATAATTCTCAACCAAATCTGCTAAAAGCCTAGCTTTATCTGTATAAAAATCTCCGAGTAATACTTTAATTCCGATGGCGACATAACCGTCTTGTTTTTGTGGGACTATGTTAGTTGATTTCCATAATTCGAAATCCTTTTTATCATCTATCTCTATATCTGGTAGGTCTACTGAAACTGGAATTGAAGCTTGATATACCTCGGCATTTATCGTTACCAACTTAAATTCGATTGCATCTTGCTCGGCTTCCACTAAAGTTTTAAAAGCATCTAAACCTATATTTTTTATGAAGAATTTCAATCTTGCCTTTGCTCTACTTTTTCGTTCTCCGTGACGGTCAAACACTCTTAAAACGCCTTCCATCAATGGAATTATTTTATCGCTAGGCAAAAACTCATAGAGTAAATCTGCATGCCTAGGTTGCGATCCTAAACCGCCTCCTAGAAGAACTTTAAATCCTCGTTCACCATTTTTTATTTTAGCGATAAACCCTAAATCATGCATATATGACAAGCCAGTATCATCATCTGATGCTGAGAAGGAGACTTTGAATTTACGTCCCATATCCTGACAAATTGGGTTACGCAAAAAGAAACGAAACAAGGCATCAGCATAAGGTGACACATCAAATGGTTCATTAATATCTATACCAGCCGTTTCACTCGCAGTCACATTACGAACGGTGTTTCCGCAAGCTTCACGTAAAGTTACTTTATCACGTTCTAATTCTTGCCATAATTGCGGTGTGCGATCTAAGTCAACATAATGAATTTGAATATCTTGACGTGTTGTAATATGCAAACGTCCGCGAGAATATTCGTCTGAAACATCTGCAATTCTTCGCAATTGATTGCTCAATACTTTTCCGAAGGGTAATTTGATACGAATCATCTGAACGCCCTGCTGACGCTGCCCATAAACACCTCTAGCTAAGCGAAGACTTCTGAATTTTTCTTCATTAACTTCCCCTTTATGAAAAAGTTCAATTTTATGAGCTAATTCAATAATATCTTTCCCGACAATAGGGTTTTCTATTTCAGTTCTAAAACTCTGCATATCATTTTTTTATTGGAGATGAATCCCACATTCTCGATTTTGTAAGGCTTTTATTGGATCAAAATATGTATGGTTCTTAGGTAAATTATACACTTCTAAATAATTATCTAAATCATCATCTGTCCAATAATAAAATGGACTGATTTTTAAAATACCATCTTTACTGTAACTTAAAATGTCTTTTTTGTTTCTTAGTTCAGTTTGACGTACTCTAATATTTGTAAACCATAAATCTGGCTGATGTTCTTGCAATGCTCTTCTAAAAGGCTCTAATTTTACAACTTCAGAAAATTCGACATGGTTATCATCTTTTATACTTGGCAAACCTATTGTTGCATCTATTTCTTCTTTGCTTTTTAAAGATTGGTATTTATTAATATTTAAATTATAGGCTTTAATAAGCTGATCTGCATGTTCATAAGTGCTTGGTTGATTATATAATGTATCACACCAAATCACTTTAATATTTTTGTCTTGCTTAGACATTGTACTCAATAATATTGCGGAATACATCCCAAAACTCGTCGTGACGATTCTGTTATCTGATAAGGTTAAAGCCCATTTGATGATATCATCTGGAGCTTTGTATCTAAGAGACTTATTTAATGTGTCTATGTCTAAATGTTTCATTTTCCCCATTTGATTTTATTCCAAGTACGTTCATGAAAATAATACAACACTAGTTTTGAAATGAGTTCAATAAAACCTATTGAGAAAGCCAAAGCCAAAGTTCCTGTTATGACATAGGAAATAACAATTGTTGCTACGGTTCCTAAAACTCTCCAGCTTATGGTCTTTACTAATGTTCTCTTTATCTTTTCTCCTGTCTGTTTTGGAGTAATTACTTCTGTTGTTACAGTGTCTTTTTGACTTAAAACTGTATTCATATATGACTTCTTTTAAATTATATTTCTATTGCCCTATCGGATTAGTAGGGTAATAGTGCAAACCTATACTATAAATATTAAAAATTAGGTATTAATCTGGTAAAAAAATTAGGTATTTATTGCGAATATGTTAATTGGCGAGATCTGCTAATGTTGTATTTCTGAACACTTTAAGAGAATTATCTCGCACCTGAATCATTAGTCGATGCACGACACAATTGTCTTCATCCGGACAATCATCACACTTCTCATAATAGTTTAAACTTACGCATGGCACCATAGCGATTGGTCCTTCTAAAATTCGCATCACTGTGGTCATTGGAACATCTTTAGGGTTTTTAAGCAAATAATAACCGCCTCCCATTCCTTTTTTTGAACCCAAAATGCTATTCTTTCTTAATGTTAACAAAATACTCTCTAAATATTTAACTGAAATATTTTCACTTTTAGAAATCGTAGCTATTGAAACTGGCACACGACTATTTTGCCTGGCTAAATAAGTAAGCGCCTTAATACCGTATTTTGTTTTCTTTGAAAGCATGACAACAAAGATACTTCTTTATCCTATTAATCTAATGCTTGACTCAAATCTTTAATGACATCCTCTACGTTTTCTAGCCCAACCGAAATACGCACTAAACCATCGGTAATTCCTACTACTAATCTATCCGATTCGGATAGTTTCGCATGGGTTGTTGATGCTGGATGCGTCACTATGGTTCTTGTATCACCTAAATTTGCCGAAAGAGAGCAGAGTTTAATCTTATTTAAAAAAGATCGACCTCCTTCTACACCTCCTTTTATTTCAAAAGCCACAACATTACCTCCTAATTTCATTTGCTTTTTAGCAATTTCATATTGTGGATGCGATTTTAGAAATGGGTATTTGACCAAGTTAATTTTTGAATGGTTTTCTAAATATTCAGCAACCTTTAAGGCATTTTCACAATGTTTGTCTACTCGAACAGCGAGCGTTTCTAAACTTTTAGACAATACCCAAGCATTAAATGGTGATAGTGCCGGACCGGTATTACGCGAAAACAAATAAATTTCTCTAATCAAATCGGCTTTCCCAACAGTGGCACCTCCTAATACACGACCTTGACCATCAATTAATTTTGTTGCTGAATGAATAACTAAATTGGCTCCAAACTTAATCGGGTTCTGCAAGTAAGGTGTTGCGAAACAATTATCTATGACCAACAATATATTATGCTTTTTTGCAATTTGTCCTAAGCGTTCCAAATCTAAAATATCAACTGCAGGATTTGTCGGACTTTCAGCGTACAAAATTTTAGTATTTGACTGAATTAAATCTTCGACAGTATCTAAATCATTGACATTAAAATAGCTTGTTTCAATGTTCCATTTAGGTAGAAACTTAGTGAATAAGCCATGAGTAGAACCAAAAATACTTCTCGCAGACACAATATGATCTCCTGCATTTAGCAAGGCTGCAAATGTTGAAAACACCGCAGACATTCCTGTGGCGAACGCATGACCAGCTTCGGCACCTTCCATTTTACAAATCTTTTCTACAAACTCAGATGTATTTGGATTTGTAAATCGGCTATAGATATTACGTTGTTTTTCTTCAGAAAATGACGCTCTCATGTCTTCAGCATCTTCAAAAACGAAGCTTGACGTCAGGTATAATGGTGTGGAATGCTCCAAAAACTGTGAGCGTTCTGTTTGCGTTCTTATCGCATTGGTTTCAAAATTTTGTGTACTCATTTTTCTAAGTTTTGAGTTAATAAATTAAACCGAAATCCAAATGGGCCTTGAAACAAGGATACTTAATAGAAAAATGTTAAAAAAATTGCAACTACAGATGGGTAATTGCGTTTGAGTTATCTATCCGATTACGCGATAAATGAATCGCGATTTCAAGTAGAATTTAGCACCTTCTTAATAAGTTTAAGGGTTGCTAAGGCTTCAACGGGTCTAATCCCTCTGCCTTTCTTGATAACATTGTCAGTAAGTTATTGAACTTAGTAAGTACAAATATTGCGACTTAAAAAATTAAAAACCAAATAATTAATAAATTATTTAAAAAAAATACTCGTTCCCTTTTATTTTTCTACATTTGCAAAATCAAATTAAACGAGGAAAAATTTGTTCTGATTGCAACCTCATTAAAAAATGCTAAAGCAGTTAGTTTACAACTTCTCTAGCGACCAAGCAATCTCAATTTATTTTTCAATACTAATAATATAAAGGGATTTTTATGGCATATTTATTTACTTCGGAAAGTGTTTCAGAAGGACATCCAGACAAAGTAGCAGATCAAATTAGCGATGCGTTAATTGATAATTTTTTAGCATTTGATAGCGAGTCAAAAGTAGCTTGTGAAACTCTAGTAACTACAGGGCAGGTCGTTCTTGCAGGTGAAGTGAAGTCTAACACGTATTTAGATGTTCAAAAAATTGCTCGTGATACCATCAATAAAATTGGTTATACTAAAAGTGACTATATGTTTGACGGTAATTCATGTGGTGTGTTTTCAGCAATTCATGAACAGTCTGAAGACATCAATCGTGGTGTTGATAGAGCGAGTAAAGAAGAGCAAGGTGCAGGAGATCAAGGAATGATGTTTGGTTATGCAACGCGCGAAACTGATAACTACATGCCTTTAGCCTTAGATTTATCGCACAGAATTTTAAAAGAATTAGCCGATTTAAGACGCGAAAATAAAGACATTAGCTATTTACGTCCAGACTCAAAAAGTCAGGTCACAATTGAATATAGCGATGATAATGTGCCGCAACGTATTGATGCTATTGTAGTGTCTACACAACATGATGATTTTGATGCAGATGAAATAATGCTCGCTAAAATTAGAAAAGATATTGTTGAGATATTGATACCAAGAGTCGTTGCTAAATTACCTGAGCAAATTCAAGTTTTATTTAATGATAGTATTACCTATCACATTAATCCAACAGGGAAGTTTGTGATTGGTGGACCTCATGGTGACACAGGCTTAACTGGCCGAAAAATTATTGTGGATACTTACGGAGGAAAAGGCGCTCATGGTGGAGGAGCTTTTTCTGGAAAAGATCCTAGTAAAGTAGATAGAAGTGCAGCTTATGCAACCAGACATATTGCTAAAAACATGGTTGCAGCAGGTGTTTGTGATGAAATTTTAGTACAAGTAAGTTATGCAATTGGTGTTGTAGAACCAACCTCAATTTTCGTTGATACTTATGGCACGTGTCCATTTAATTTCACTGATGGTGAGATTGCTGAAAAGATTGCGAAACTATTTGATATGCGACCTGCATCAATTGAAAGTCGTCTAAAATTGCGCAAACCAATATATAGTGAAACTGCGGCTTATGGTCATATGGGACGCGATTCTGAAACGGTCACTAAAACGTTTCAACAACCAAATGGTGAACCTATTACTCTTGATGTAGAATTATTTACTTGGGAGAAATTAGATTACGTAGATAAAGTTAAAACTGCTTTTGGGTTATAATAACCTTGAAGCCGCATAAACATCAAAACCCTCGAAGATTAAGATTTCGAGGGTTTTTTATTTAATGCATTGCATAGAACTACGTTTTGTACGTTTCAAAAAAATATTCGATATTCGTTTAGCACTTGATATGAGTCCGTAAAACTGATTCTGATCAATCATAATAAACGACACAATGAAACGCTTTTTTTTAGTAATACTAATAGTACTATCCGCTTCATATTGCAATGCACAAAATCCTGAAGATGTTTTAGAGATTGATGCACAATTCCTAGCAGAGGGCATGTACGTCAAAGATTTTAATAATGAATTAGATAAATTTACTGGTACGTGGACGTTTAGCAATGATTCAACATCATTTACTATCGTATTACAAAAACAAGAACAAGCATTCAAGGGAGATTATTTGATTGGAGAATATGCTTATATTAAAAATGGAGTTACAGTGATTAACACTATCCCTCTATTACATAATACTGACCCTAATTTAGAACGAAATATTGGAGGAAGACACATAGAGATTGATCAAGATCTTCAATGTGAGGATTGCTCAGAAAATGAAAGGCGAATTAGCTTAAATTTCTCTGATCCAGAACGTGACTATTTATCAACATCACTAATCTTACGTTATTTGCCTAACGAAAGTAATACTGAAAAAATTACAGCTACTATTTATACTGTTAGCACTGTAATTCTGCCTTATAAAGGAGCACCCACTTCAACTCGTGTTCCTTATGGTACGTACCTCATGGAAAAACAATAAAAGTACCTCAAACTAAAAAACCTTCTCTAATTGAGAAGACTTGTTTATGTAAGAATTACGTATATGTACGTATAGGTTTTTTTTAAAAAAATAGTTTAGCTTTGTTTATAGACGGATATAAACCGCTGATAATGAATTTGTTTTGCTATCATCACAAAATTATTTTCTTACCGTCACAACGATTAATCCAATACTAACTATTAAACACTCTCACTTATGAAACAAATTTACTTAAAGTCCATTTTGGCATTCTTTTTTCTCTTAGCAAGCTTTTCGCAAGCTCAAACAGTTGAATTTAACTACGAAATAAATTCTGAAATTCCAGACAATGAAAACGGTTATGCAGGTATCATTTTTATTAATAATCAGTTTTGGGTTTCAGAATGGGCATCTTCTGATATCCATATACTTGATAACATGGGGAATTACATAGAATCGTTTGAGATTTTCGGACTTTCTGGAGTGCGATCAATGACTACAGACGGAACCAATATATATTGTGGTGCAGCCGGTAATACCATTTTTATAGTAAATCCAGTGACAAGAATTCTTACAAGCGCCATCTCAATTACGACAGCCTCTTCTGCTTCTGCAAGATTTTGTACTTATGATGCGTCATTAGATGGTGGTTCAGGTGGATTTTGGATTGCAAATTTTAATACAGATATAGCTGCAGTTGGTATGACTGGAGATGAATTGGCTGTTATCCCACTTGGTACACATGGTTTAGATGGTATGTATGGTGCAGCTGTTGATGATTTAGGCAATTTATACGTCTATCATCAAGGAGGAGCAAACCAAGACCAAATTTCAATAATAGATACATCTACAGGTTCTCAAGTTGGAACTGCATATGATGTTTTCACGAACATCACTAGCCCTTTAGGGTCAACTGAATCAATTGCAGGCGGTCTGTTTATTTCAGAGGATGTTGTATCAGGTAAAAAAGTAGTTGTGGGAATTTCGCAGGCAACACCAAACAATATTCTTTTTGCTGTAGATTTTGGAATAGCATTGAGTGTTGATGAATTCACCTTAAATAACAACATCAAACTACACCCTAATCCTGCTACAGATGTCATCTCTATTTCTGGGTTAAAACAAACGGAGAACTATAGAATTTACAATATCTTAGGAAGTGAAGTTCGTAAAGGAACGATAACGGATAATGAAAAAATACAAATTGATAACTTCCAAAACGGACTTTATATATTGACATTTGATAATGGACATACATTCAGATTCATAAAGAAATAATAAACGGTTGCGAACACCTTTTATAGTTAATACCTGAACCTCCGAATCAAAATTCGGAGGTTTTGTGTTTTACAAAGAGTTCTTATATTGTTTAAAATCTATGTTATGGAATATAAAAGCCTAGAATCTTCAGAATATAAAAACCTTTATTTCCACAGAACTGAACAATGGGATTGGCACACGAGTGAAATGATTAGAATTATTGATAGTAAGAAACCACGAATCATCACCATGGATTTTTGGCCTCAAAAAATTTTCTTAGAAGCGCTTGGTCAATTAACTGTAGCAGACTATATACGAGTAGTCGCTGGAGAATATCCCAAAGGTCAAGTTCCAGAACAACTAGAGGAGGTCATATTAGACATGCTTGAAGATTTAGTGTATGCAGAGAACGTAGTTTCCTTTTCTGATCGTCCAGTGACCTTAGACGCATCTCTTTTAAACCCTATGACAGCTGAAGGTGATATTCATCTTAAAGGGGTTTGGAATGGTACGTATCAATATGCAATACCAGATGAATTTAAGGACGACAAAATGATTGATGTCAAGTTTACGATAACCATAGATAAGGTTAATGGCAACACATTTACTGGAACTGTTCAGGATGATTTATCAACTGGAGGTACTGCAGGAATTGGAATCATAGAAGGTAAATTTGACAATAAAACTATCCGTTTTACCAAAAACATGCCAATTAGAACACGTATCATTAATGAAGCACTAGATCGTAACATTAATGAAGATAAAAAGCATCCAACTCTTTTTTATGAAGGTCAATTTTCTAGAAACAAACAAGCGATTAACGGCCTCTGGAAATTCAAAAAAAGAGTCGTTTTTTGGAAAGGTTTTATACCGCTTTACATATCAGTTGGTCATGGTACTTTTACGATGAGCAAAAATAAATTGTAAGAAATCACGCAACCTTTTCTGAAATGCTTCATCTTTAGAGAAAGCTATAATCATTTTAATCACTCATTTATGAAATTTATCAAAACTATTTTTTTTGCTTCACTTATGTTGTTTATGTCTTCATGCAGTAATGACGACAGCCCAAATACTCCTCAAAATCAAGATCCAGATCCAAATCCAACAGAATTTGCTCAAAACTTTGGTGTTGATATCACTAGAACATTCTTAGGAACTGTTATAGACGGCAATAACAATCCTATTGAAAGTGTAACCATTAGCATAGGAAATTCTACAACCATGACAGATAGTAATGGTGTTTTTGCAATTAATGATGCTACAGTCAACCAACGTTTTGGATATATTAAAGCAGAAAAGGCAGGTTTTATTCATGCCTCACGTGCCGTTGTACCTAGTGACGGCACAAATAAAGTACGCATCATGATGTTGCCAGAAACGGTCGCTGGATCAACCTCAAGTGGAACTCAAGAAACTATTAGCTTACAAAATGGAGCTTCCGTAGCATTACAAGGCGACTATATAAAACCCGAAGGCTCTGCGTATTCCGGAAATGTGAATGTGATTATGCATTATTTAGATCCAGCAGATGAGAATATGCCAGATCAAATGCCAGGTATGTTGTATGCTGCCAATGCTCAAAATGAAGAACGTATGTTACAAACTTTTGGCATGCTAGCCGTTGAATTACGAGGCGATAATGGCGAAGATTTAAATTTAGCGGAAGGCTCTTCTGCGGAAATTACTGTGCCATTAGATGCCAGTTTAATGGCAAATGCTCCTAGCACAATTCCACTGTGGTATTTTGATGAAGTTCATGGGTATTGGATTGAAGATGGTGAGGCTACACTAGTTGGAAACACGTATGTTGGAACGGTATCTCATTTTTCTTTTTGGAATTGTGATGTGCCTGCCGAACTTGAGAATTTATGTCTAACCCTTTCTAATGCTGCCAACAGCAACTTAGCTAATTTAAGAATTGAGCTTACAAGCGCTAACTACGGAACAAATGGTGGTTACACTAATGCGAATGGTGAAGTATGCGGATTAGTGCCAAGCAATGAAGTATTAGAAGTTAACGTATATGCAAACGGGATTATTAACTGCCCTTCAGAAAGTATTTATACCGGATCTATAGGACCCTTCTCAGAAGACTCATCAATTAATATTGTAATCCCAGATACTGGTGATTTTGAATTTGAAACAGTTATGGGAAGCTTTAGCACCTGTCTTGGAGACCCAGTCAATGAAGGTTATGTGTTTTTAAATACCGACGGAACTTTAATATCGGAATATGTAGATGATGGTAATTTTGAGATGTCGTTTTTACGTTGTAATAACAATGAAACATTTTACCTACAAGGTTATGACCTTGTTAATCTTCAAGAGACGGACTCCATAGCATACACCTATACGACTCCAATAACAAATATTGGGACCTTAACGGCTTGTAATACTATTGATGAATTTATTACCTATCAAATCGATAATGACGACACTGTAACCATCATTACCAATTTATACGCTGGGTTATATACTGTGCCTTCAAGCCCAACCATACCGAGACTCTCTGTGCAAGGATTTATTGATAATGATAATAACCAAGAGTCCTTCTTTTTTCAATTTCGATTAAATGACAATCCGCCATACACTGGAGCTTACAATTCTACTGGCTTTGGAGACGATATTGGTTTTGGCGTTGAAGGGCCAATTTTTATTGAAGGCGGACCTAACGACAGTATTGTGAGTTATATTACAAGTTTTGGAGACGTTAATGAATACATAGATATAAACTTTGACGGTACATATGAAGATCTTGATGGCACGCATACGTTTAATGGTGTTGTTCATATACGAAGAGATCAATAAAACATAATGTCATAAAAAAAGCCTTCTCAAATTGAGAAGGCTTTTTTTTTGGTTAAGCTCTTGGAGTTATGTATTTGATTACCCTCTACTTCTCCCCATACGATTCTCACGAAATTCTTTCATCTTCGTAACAAGAGTTTCTTGGTATTCTGCTTTTGTGGTTTCTTTTCCTTTATCTGGCGCTTCAATTTCAAGTTTTTCTGCCGGATTTAAAACAAGTTTTGAACACAACATAGTTGTATCTCCTGCACTAACTTCAAGAATTAATCCCGGAAGTCCCCAATATTCCGATGGTCCATGACCTACAGGAATTTGTGGTGCGTACCATGCTTCAACTTCTGTCATCGCAATTTCTGGCTCTACTGTTTCTCCTTCGGCTGTTTCAGTACTCCCGCCTCTTCTTAATTTATCCCAAGAAAATGAATACCAGGTCAACTCATCTGAAGGTATTGAAGCTGTTGCTTTAAAGCATGTATAGTTACCAATTTGTCTGGTTTCTGTTCCCATAACCCATGTTATTGGTTGTAATTTATCTTTAACTAAAAAACGTTTACCATAGAATTCTTGATCTTGAATTTGTGTATTTGTTTTTACATTTTTGTACTGATCTCCTGCTGCAAAATTTTTACCCCAAGAATCTGTAGCTCCAGACATTGCGTCTAATTTATCACCTTCTTTAAAAAAAGATTCTTCTTTATTAAAGTTAAGTACATAGGTTTTTTCTAATCTGTTTTTCAGATTTGCCATGACTTGCTTTTTTTGAGCTTCACTGAGTCGTTTCCCCCAATTACCAAGGTCCATTGTGGATTTAGAAATATACGTGGCCTGTCCTTGAAAATCTTGCGCATTGACCTGAACAGTCATTATAAACGCAAATGCGATAAGACTTAATTTTGTTGCTAGTGCTCTCATAATGTGTATAATAGTTGATTTATTGTCTAACAAATTTAAAAAAATGTTGAACAATAAGAAGAGCTTTATCAAAAAATTAACAGTAAACGACGTTCACAGGAACTCATAAGTACAAGACTAAAAGCCTTTCTTAAAGTTGTTTCTGGATAGAAAAATCTTTAAACTATAGCAGCATATAAATCGTAAGAAACTAAGCTATCCCAAAAATTATGTTTAGAAAAACACGTGAAATTACCTATTGCAATTTTTTAAAAAATAACCGATATTTCTTTACATTCTAATTTAAGACAAGTAATCAAAAAGCTACATTTCCAATAGTTTAATTATCTTTAATCACAAACCAACCAAAAAACGAAACTAAAACATGGAGTTACAAATCAAGAATTTAAGTAAGACGTATTCAAATGGTGTACAAGCTTTAAAAGATGTTACATTAACAATTCCTCAAGGAATGTTTGGATTATTAGGGCCAAATGGTGCAGGGAAATCATCGTTAATGAGAACCTTAGCGACGTTGCAACAAGCAGACTCAGGATCGGCTATGTTAGATGACATAGACATTTTGAATGATAAATCTAAAGTCCGAAAAATCCTTGGTTATTTACCACAAGAGTTTGGAGTGTACCCAAAAGTAAGCTCCTACAATATGCTTAATCATATAGCAGCCTTAAAAGGAGTATCCAATAAGGGAGAACGTAAAGACTTGGTAGAATCCTTGCTTAATAAAACCAATCTTTGGCATGTTAGAAATAAAAGTTTAGGAACGTATTCAGGTGGAATGAAACAACGTTTTGGTATCGCTCAAGCACTAATAGGTGATCCTAGATTGATCATTGTTGATGAACCCACTGCTGGTTTAGATCCAGCCGAGCGCGTACGTTTTCATAATCTATTAAGTGAAATTGGCGAAAACACTATCGTTATACTTTCTACTCATATCGTTGAGGATATTTCTAATCTGTGTAACAATATGGCTATTATCTGTTTAGGAGAAGTTGTTGCAAAAGGCAATCCTGCCGTTTTAACCGAAGCTGTTAAAGGTCGTGTTTGGAAAAAAGCAATTGAAAAAGTTGAATTAGAGAACTACCAGAATGAGATGCAAGTCATATCTACCCATCTTAAAGCTGGACAAACCATCATCCATGTGTTGAACGACAACCAACCAGACGCTTCATTTGAAGCAAGTCCTGCGAATTTAGAAGACGTTTATTTTGCTGAAATAACATCTCGTATGGAGACTGTTACTGCATAATTGTGTATTAATCAATTTAAAATCATTCAATTATGTTTAAAGAAATTTTTCTATTCGAAATAAAATATAGATTCAAGCGTCCTGCAACTTGGGCGTATTTTGGAATCCTTCTAATTTTTGGCCTTATTGTTTCTATTGGTGGTAATGGACCAGCTTCAGAAAAGGTATTTGTAAACTCTCCAGTAGCCATTGCGACGATGCTTTCTACCATAAGTATTTTTGGTATTATGCTCTCTAGTGCGATTATGGGAGTCCCAGTATATCGAGACATTGAACACAAAACAGAAAACTACTACTTTTCTTTTCCTGTTACTGAAAAAGGCTATTTATTAGGGCGTTTTTTAGGGTCTATGTCTGTGCTGTTTATGGTCAGTCTTGGTTTGCATGTAGGTTTAATCATAGGGTTCGCAATAGGACCTTTAGCAGGTTATGTAGAACCAGATCGATTTACTGATTTTAATTTTTGGTATTATTTACAACCCACACTAATTTTATATTGGACTAATTTTTTCTTTGCTGGTTGTTTCTTTTTTGCCTTAGTAAGTCTTACAAAGAAAGTAATGTTAGCCTATGCTGGTGGAGCAATTTTATTTATTACCTATCTCATCACTTTAACACTTACTCAAGATATTGACAATAAAACGTTAGTGAGTTTATTAGATCCATTTGGATTAGGTACCTACTCAAATATCATCGAATATTGGACACCAGAAGAGCAAAATACCCAAACAGTTCCATTTAGTGGGATGCTCGTTTGGAATCGTCTTTTATGGGTAGGTTTAGGTTTACTCGCTTTTTTCTATACGTTGTTTAGATTTGACTTTATTAAATTCTTAAACAAGAATTATTCATCTAAAAAGAAAAATGACAATTTAGACCAACCTAAAGCATCAGCTGCATTAACTAAAATTCCGAGTGTGTCAAAAGTATTCTCAAAAAGTTTGAATTTGAAACTTTTATTTGGATTGGCAGTGATGGAATTTAAGAATATTATTAAAGACAATTTCTTTAAAGCCATTCTTATTGCCGCCGTTTTATTCCTGTTTTTTGATGCTTGGTTTGGGTTTCCTATTTACGGAACGCCTTCATTACCACTCACGCTTTATATGCTGCAGGTAAAAGACTTTACGTTCATCATACTCATATTCATTCTTATTGTATTTATGACTGGTGAAGTGCTACATCGCGAACGTAATGTAAACTATGATCAAATTTTTGGATCCTTACCATTACCAAACCGAATCGTTTACGGCTCTAAATTTTTAGCCTTGGTTATGGTGAGCTTCATACTGGTAAATTTGATTTTGGTTAGTGGTGTTCTCAATCAAATCATGAAAGGTTATTTTAATTTCGAGTTCGATAAATACTTTATAGACCTTTATCTCATTGAATTCCCTAAGTATATCATCTTTATCATGCTGGCATTTTTTGTGCACTCATTGGTAACGAAAAAGTTTATGGGTCATGTTATAGCCATAGCCATTTGGGTCTTACTTTTTGGTCTTAATAGTTTGGCTGATGTGAACAACAATTTATATTTATATAGTTACGCGCCTGGTTATACTATTTCGGACATGAATGGGTTTGGTCATTTCGGCGAAGCCTTACTGTGGTTCAGAACGTATTGGTTAGCCTGTGGTGGTGTGCTTACTGTAATTGGTTATTTATTTTGGAAACGAGGTACAGACTCTGACAGAAAAGCAAGATGGCAATTAGCTAAAGAACGCCTAAATATTAGAACGGGTGGTGCCATTGTAATTCTTCTAGCAATTTTCATAGGTTCTGGTGCATTTATAAATTACAATACTAAAACGTTAAATAAATATAGCACTGTAGAAGCAGGAATTATTGGTGCAGCAGATTACGAAAAGCAGTTGAGTAAATATGATAAAATAGCACAACCAAAAGTCATTGATGTAAAAGTTTTTGCTGATTTAGTTCCAGAGGAACGTTCTGCCACTATTAAAACCAATTACATTATGGTTAATAAAACTAATGAAGTTATAGATTCATTACATCTAAGTTGGGGACCGGAAGGTTTATTAAAGAAGGAAGTAAAATCCTTTACAATAGATGGGAAATCTCCAAAATTAGGGAAACGCTATGATGATTATGGCTATGAAATTTATGCTTTTGAGACACCTTTGCAACCCAATGATACGATTCGTTTAGAAATGGAAGTTGCAGCGTCGTACAAAGGATTTCCTAATGAAGGTTCTGGTTCGACAATTGTTTATAACGGTACGTTTCTAAACAATAGCTTTTTTCCATCATTTGGATACAATTCTCAAGGTGAACTCACTAGTGATCAAGACCGTAAGAAGTACGATTTACCAATTAAAGATTATCAGTCACCCGTACAAACAGATCCTTGGGGAACGAGTAATTTACTATTTAATGATGATGCCGATTATATCACTTTTGAAGGCACTGTGAGTACTGCACCTAATCAAATTGCAATAATGCCAGGCCAATTACAAAAAGAGTGGGAAGACAATGGTCGTAAATATTACCATTATAAAATGAGTGGAGAACTCGATTTCTTCTATAACATTTCTTCTGCCGAATATGACGTTCATCGTGAAGTATGGACTGGCAAATCTGGTGAAAAGGTAAATATTGAAATTTTCCATCACCCATCACACACCTACAATATTGATCGTTTTGTAAAAGGTGTAAAACACTCTATGGATTACTTCTCAGAAAACTATGGTGCATATCAATATAAACAGATGCGAATTCTAGAGTTCCCGAGATATTCAACCTTTGCACAATCATTTCCAAACACAGTGCCATTTGCAGAGAGTTTTGGTTGGGTTGGTGATTTTGATGATCCAAATGATTTAGATTATGTCTATACGGTTACAGCACACGAAGTCGCGCATCAATGGTGGGGACATCAAATAACGCCTTCAGCAACACGTGGTGCAAATCAAATTTCAGAATCTATGGCTGAATATTCTTCTCTAATGGTCATGAAAAAAGAATATGGTGTAGATGCTATGCAACAATTCTTAAAAGAAGAACTAGATCGCTATTTAAGAGGTAGAGCTAATGAAAGTAAGTTTGAAAAGACCCTTTTAGATAATGACAATCAGGCTTATGTTTGGTACAGAAAAGGTGGTCTCATCCTTTATGGTCTTCAAGATTTAATTGGAGAATCTAATTTAAATAGTGGCTTTAAAGCCTATGCAGATGCGGCTAAATTTAGGGAAAAAGCGCCTTTTACGACCACGACAGAATGGTATGATTATATGAAATCAGTCACTCCAGACTCATTAAAATATTATCTAGAAGACAGTTTTGAAAAAATAACTTTGTACTCCAATAAGGTTACCGAAGCTACTTATAAGAAGTTGGCTAATGACACATATGAAGTGACCATTACTATAGAAAGTGCTAAAAATTATTTTGATGGTACTGGGAAGTTACTGGCCGAAGGCGACAAGGCTAATTTGCTGGAAATAGCAGTATTTGATAATGATATCGAAAACGCTCAAGGCATGACAATTAAGTCCCCTTTAACTATAGAAAAAGCATGGGTAAAACCTGGCAAATCGACGTTTACTTATATTACAAATAAGTTACCAATCAAGGCAGGTATTGATCCTTATAACAAAATGATAGATCGCATTCCGGATGACAATCTCATTGCACTAGATGAAATTTTAGAGTAACGGTTTATGGTCTTGACTTTTCAAAAATGGTTTACACATAAAGAATTGTGCCTTTGCCAGAAAAAGAACTAGCTACCGTTTTTCTGTATACTGGCAGGTGCAACTAGCCATGTACTAAACGTTTGAAATGACACATAAAAAAAACCTTCTCAGTTAAGAAGGTTTTTTATGCGTTAAGGATGGAGGCTTTGTTGGAGCTCTCCCGATAGCTATCGGGAAGCGACTGCCGAGAGCCTGCAGTTTTGCCATCCTGCAAGGTTTTACAACCTTGTAGGTATGAGTAAAACTGAACGCCCAAATTCTATAAAGTATAAATCACTCTTAAAGTTATAAATCTTGGCTGAATAAAGGTTTCTGAAGTAAATACCGAAATATTACCTGCACTATTATTCACGTTAGAATCGATATCTAAAAGGTTGGTTGCTTTTAATTCGTATTCCCATTTCGCTTCTCTACCTTTTCTGTAGGCTAAACTTGCATCCCACGTTTGGAAAGATCGAGATGGATTAACACCATCATCTTGATTGGTATAGGTATAATCTGTTCTAAATGTTACCGATTTCCAGATGTAAGCATCAAACTCGATAGAAGGTGAGTTTGTAATAAACTTTGTAGACGTTGATCCTTGCTCATTATCTGTGATAGAATACGAATATCTCAAACGAACATTTGGAGCTTCTCTAAAATTGGTACGCAACTCTGGTGTGTAGGATTGCGTGAAACCTTCATTTAGCGTTCGTAAGCCTTGAACAAATTGGTTTCGCTTAGCGTAAGAAAAACGTGCGCCTAAACGAGCTCTTATCTTTTTAAAAGTACGCTCTACACGACCAAATACACTAGCAGATTCATCAGCAAAATTGGAGTTGAAAAATGTACTTGTTCTAATCACATTATCAAAATCTGTTGAGCTTCTAATTTGATCAATATTCTTGCTATAATTCGCAATAGCAAATACATTAGTGTAGTTAAAAAGATTGAAACTAAAATATCTCAAACTCAAATTATGTGATAATGAATTTTGCAGCTCAGCATTACCATAACTAATATCACTGAATCTATTTAAAACTAATCCTTCGGCAAGCGTCGTGACATCAGTAAATGCATTGGTCATGTTATAACGAAAGGTCAAAGTTTCACTCTTTTTAAATTGAATAAGCGTTTCAAACTCTGGTAAAACTCTAAAGAAATTGTCTTTATATTCTACATCAAATTGCGTATTTTTATTGCCATAAGAGTGTAATGAAAGTCCGGGAGTGATGGTGAATTTCCCAGTTTTAACTCTGTATTTAAACCCTAAATAGACATCGCTAAAATTGTATTCCGTATCATTTTCGTTTCTTAATAGATTACCATCAGCATCTGTTAATATTGCTACTGGGTCAAATGTTGAACCATCATTTAAAAACTGAAAGATATTAGAGTTAAATTGCTGGTTGCTAAAAATGGTTCCTAAAGTTACATTAATATTACTCGTGTTATTCAAGATATGATAGTAGTCTATTTTGGCATCTAATTGATTGGATTTGACCCGTCTATTTTGATTGACATTGTACCCTATTTGATCGGTATTAAATCCTAAAGCATCTGCGGTATTATCAAAAGCATCATCATCTTCATCTGGGTCATTAGGCAGTAACGCATTATAGAACGGATCTTCATCTTTTATTAAATGCTGTGCTTCAAGAGCAAATATATTGTTTTCATCTAGTGTGTAGTAATAGTTTAAATTTTGATTGATACTAAAGGGCTTCACTTCATTAAATTCTCTTGTAACTCCCACAACTGAGGACAGTTGATTTTGTCTCTCAGAGTCACTCGAAATACGTCCGAGAAGATCATAATCTAGTTGGTTATTAAAGTTAGGCTTGTAGGAGGCGCTCAATTTTGCGATTCCTTGGTTGGAAGATTCTTTTCCTGTTTGCACAGTTTCTTCATTAGGAATTCCTAAATCAGCATTGATATATCTTACAAAACTTTCTTGACGGGTTCTTAATCGGCTACTATTGTAAATTAAAAAGCCACTCAGATCTAAAGCTTTATTAGGCGAATAACTAAAGTTAGTTGCCCCTAGTTTCGTCTCAATTTCTTGAGCGTTCCCGAGATTGGTTAATGATCCAAGTCCATTATCTCCCAAGTTAATACTTGTACCACTCGTTTGACTCGGCCGTCTAAATCCACCTCCAAAATTTCTAAGATCTCGATTTGTCAAGGCAACTTCTCCAATATTGTTCATGTCACCAATAACATTGATACTGTATTTTGGACTGTAATAAAACAATTTAGGTTGCACTAAATACAATTCTTTATCGGGAGCAACGCCTCCACCGGCTGTAACATCACCAAACCAAAAATTTTCTTTCCCTTCTTTTAATTTGATATTAATAGCGACATTATCTTGATTGTTTTGAACGCCTCTTAATTGACCAACTTCAGAATAATTACGTAACACTTGAATTTTATCAACGGCATTTGACGGAATATTTTTAGTGGCTAGTTTTGAATCACCATCAAAGAAATCTTTTCCGTTCACCATTAATTTATTGACGACTTTCCCTTCGACTTCAATTTGCCCATCATCATTGATTTCGACACCAGGTAATTTTTTAAGAACGTCTTCTAGTTTTCGCTCAGAGCCATCCTTAAAAGAATCTGCGTTATAAACTAAAGTATCACCTTTAATAGTCACTGGCATTTCGTAGGTTAATTCTACGGCATCAAGTGCATTATCATTTTCAAGCGTGAAATCTTTTGTAATATTCTCTTCTTTGGTTGAGATCTCTTGTGAGAGCGTTTTCATACCAATGTAGCTTATTTGAACGGTATAGGTTTTATTCTTTTCTAAATCGAGCTTATATCGTCCTTTATCATTCGTTATGGCATACGATGCCATGGTTTTAGTTTCTTTATTGATGGCTATAACATTGGCAAGCTCCAAAACGTCGCCTATACTATCTTTAACAACACCTTGAACCGAAATTTGAGCACTAACAATGCTTGTCACAAGCAGTAACGCTAGTATGAATATGTTTTTCATTTGATTGGGTTTTGTTTCAATGCTTTTTTGATTTAAAAAGCAGAAACTTTAATGGTTGATTATATTTTAATTTCGACGACCTCCACGACCTCCATACATTTCTCTCATTTCAGCAATTTTGTCTTTCATGATTTGATTGTATTCTTCACGAGTCACAACATCCCCTTTTTCTGGCTTATCAATGGATTCCTTTTCCTGAGGATTCATGACTATTTTAGTGCATAGCATGATCGTTTTATCGGTTTGGACTTCTAAAATTAAACCAGGCAATCCATGAAAATCTGCAGGACCTGCACTAACCGGAATTTGCGGCGTATACCATGCAGTAACGATTACAAATTTTGGAACTTCTAAGTCATCAAAAATATCTTCGGATTCAGTTTTTGTTGTATCTGCGGTTTCTTCACCTTCTTTCTTTTCGTCATCTTTCTTGTCTTCCTCTTTCTTATCTGCACCTCTTCTACGCATGCTCATAAAATCCATCTCATCAACAGGCTTTGTCGTTGTTGCTTTAAAGCAGGTGTATTGACCAATCTGTTTGGTTTCACTGCCGAGTTTCCACTCTAATTTTGGAAGCGAATCTTTGACCAAAAATGATTTCCCAAAGAATTCTTGCTCCTGCAATATCACATTTTCCTTTATGTTTTTGTATTGCGGACCACCTGTAAAACTGCTCATCATACTTCCCCAACGACTGCTTCCAGAACCTGGAGCATCAAGTTTCTCTTCTTCCTTGTAAGTGGACTCACTGCGATTGAAGTTAAGTATGTATGTTTTTTCTAACATACTTTTCATTCGTTCGGCAATTTGCTTTTTTCGTTGATCGCTCATTTGGCCTCCACCCCAACTGCTCATATCTACAGTTGTTTTGGTTTGGTAAATTGCTTGCCCTTGAAATTCTTGTGCATTAAGATTTAGGGATATAAATAGCACAAACAGAATACTACTTAGTTTTAAGAATGGTGTTTTCATTTTAAATGACGGTTGCTGTGTTTAACAAATTTAGAAAAGTATTAAACAGAGATTGTAGTTTTATAATAACATTAACGTTCAAAAATACTTTAATTCAGCACATAAGACTCTAAAAACACCCAATAGTTAAATGTGAAAAGGTTAAACTTATCTTAAAATACAACCGCTATTTAACCTCCAATTCTAATCTCAATACTTTCACCATCTCTACCTCTGCCACTAGACCTAAAACGCTCTTCCATTTCTTTCATCTTTTTCTCCATAATCTTGTCATATGCCTCTTGAGTTAATTCTTTACCATTGTCTGGTTCAACAATTTTAGATGCATTTTTAGGATTGAGTACAATTTTACTACATATAACGGTTTCAGTACCGTCATTCACCTCCAGAATCAAACCTGGCAACCCATGATAATCACCTGGTCCGGCACTTACAGGGATTTGAGGCGTATACCATGCTGTAATGGTAATCTCCTTCATTTTTGGTTCCTTATCTGTGGCACTTAAATCGGTATCATGATTAAAACTTATACCGCTTTCAATATCTTCTACTTCACGAGTTGTCGTGGCTTTAAAACAGGTATAATCTCCTATATTTCTGGTGTCCGATTCTAAGGTCCATTCAATAGCTTTTAAGTCATCTTTGACTAAAAAAAGCTTACTAAACGACTCATTTTGATTGGTATAACGTTTTTCTTTTGAGTTTTTATAAAGCACATCAGAACCTCCTGCCATAACCATAACCACATCCATACCTTGTGGGTTTGGAGCCGACAACGCCTCTTCTTCTTTATAAATAGACTCCTCTTTATTGAAGTTTAAAATGTATGTTTTTTCAAATTGCTTTTTTAGCATTTCCATCATTTGATCTGCCATACCAGAAGCTATTTGCGTGCTATCTAGTTTAATATCAATCTTACGCTTTGATTTATAAGTGGCTTCACCTTGAAACTCTTGAGCATTGACTTTTGTAATTAATAAAAGTGCGGCTACAATGAATACTTTAACGATTAATTTCATCTGTATATTTATTTGTTTTTATAATATTTGATTGCTGCTTTTCTAATTTTCTTTACGTTTTTCAAAAAGGCATCTTTATCATTAGAGTTTCCAGTAATACGGTAAGATACTTTTCTTGTCACGTCTTTTGATATAGCTTCTCCATTACAAGTAATTTCAAATGAAATCTCTTCATTGTCATCAACTTCATTGAGTATGCTCCTGATATCTTTTATATCAAATGTAGATTCTACCTCTTCTGCTGAATCCACAGTCACTGAGACACTCAGATTTGTGATTTTTGTATCTTCTGTTGTAACCTTCGCTTCTAAATCTTGACCAAAACTTACGGTTGCTATTAAAAGTCCTAAAATTGTAAATACTGTTTTCATTTTTATTGTTTTTATGATTAATACACTACAAATTTAAGGATCACTTTAGCCGTTTTTAGTTAACCAGTGTTAACGTGTGTTAACCGATTAGTTTTTAAAGGTTTTAACATTTACTTTTGAACTATGAATGATTCGAAATACAGATATACACTCTATGTTATTATCATCGTAATACTGTCGACTATTGGGATTCAAGCCTATTGGAATTACAAAAACTATGTTTCAAGTAAGCAACAACTTATTAATGATGTACAGACGAGTTTAGACAATGCTGTAGATAAATATTATGCTAATTTAGCCGAAAACAGCACGATTGGTTTCAGCGTTAAAGGGATGAGTCAAAAAGACTTTATCACTGAAGGTAAATTTGATAGTCTTATCAAGACTATCAATGTTTCTGAAACTGATGGATTTAATAATATAGATTCTCTAAATCCAAAATTATTAGAAGGTGTTTCCATAGTTAGAGGACCTAAAGCAGATTCCATCATCGACCAACTGCGATTAAAAGATACCGTTATCTTTAAGGACGCTGCTTTGCATAGAGGCAAGAGTTTGCACATAGACTCATTACCTGAACATTCTAGGACCACTGATTCTATTTGGTTTGATGACGATTTAAGAAATTTCTCTTCAAAAATCATTATATCAATGACCACAGATTCATTATCGCTTAGAGGGATTGATACCTTATTCAAATCTGAACTTCTCCGAAAAGATATTGGCATCAATTACACCATTAAATATAAAGACCCTTCCACCGATATTGATTATTACAACACGGTAGAAAAGGATATAGAGTTTATAGATTCTGTTCAATTGAAATCCTTTTTAAGTACGTCTTCTAAATCGTCATTATTGCCTAAAAAAAGTGAATTAAGTATTCTATTCAATAATATATCACATGATGTTTTTAAACGCATTATTTGGGGCATTGTAATCTCTACACTTTTAGTGCTTGCTGTTATGAGCTGCTTATTTTATTTACTGAGAATCATAAAACATCAAAAGCAACTCGCTGAAGTTAAAAACGACCTCATCAGCAATATCACTCATGAATTTAAAACACCAATAGCAACCATTGGTGTGGCTTTAGAAAGCATTCAAAGTTTTAATATGATTGATGATAAAGAAAAAACAAAAACCTATTTAGAGATGTCTACTTCACAATTATCTAAGTTAAATACAATGGTCGAAAAACTTCTGGAAACCGCAACACTAGACAGCGAGAATTTAGAGCTCAATTTTGATAGTTATAATATTTCCGAAGTCATCACCAGTATTGCCGAAAAATACAAACTTCAACATACCGATACATTAATTTCACACACTATTGAAGCCGATGTCATAGCAACTGTAGATATCTTTCATTTTGAAAATGCTATCAATAATATTATTGATAATGCTTTTAAATATGGCGGAAATGATATCAAAGTTAATTTGAAAACGACGGTATCTCACATCGATATTTCAATTTCTGATACTGGCAATTCCCTTACCAAAGCGACTAAAGATAAAATATTTGAGAAATTTTATCGCATCCCAAAAGGAAATACACATGATATAAAAGGCTTCGGAATTGGTTTGTATTACACTAAAAAAATTGTTGAAAAACACAAGGGAACGATTCATGTCGACCTCAACAATAATCTAACAACGTTTAAAATCAAACTCCCTAATGCCTAAAACCACCATTTTACTTGCCGAAGATGAGCCTGCTTTAGGGCTTATCATTAAAGAAAGTTTAGAAACGAGAGACTTTAATGTCTTACTATGTGACAATGGTGAAAAAGCATTAGAAACCTATCAAAATGAAGCTCCAGAACTTTTGGTTCTTGATGTGATGATGCCTAAAAAAGATGGCTTTACATTGGCTAAAGAGGTTAGAGCTGTAGATGACACGATTCCTATTATATTTTTAACGGCAAAATCGCAAACGCAAGATGTGGTTGAAGGGTTTACGATTGGTGGCAACGACTATCTCAAAAAACCGTTTAGTATGGAGGAGCTTATTGTGAGAATTAATAATTTGTTGAACAGAAAAAAAGTACAGCAAACTTCCGAAATTATCACGATAGGTGCTTATACCTTTGATTTCCCGAAGCAACTATTGTATTTCGAGGATAAAACCCAACAACTCACACATAGAGAATCCCATTTATTATTTCACTTGGTAAAAAATAAAAATCAAGTTTTAGACCGCTCACTTATTCTCAATAAACTTTGGGGAAATGATGATTTTTTCTCTGCCCGAAGCATGGACGTATTTATTACAAAGCTTCGCAAAAAGCTGCAAAAAGATGAGGATATTCAGATTATTAATGTTCGTGGTTTTGGATATAAATTAGTCTGTTAGAAAATAGGAAATGCTTTTCATCGTTTAATTAATAAAGCTGAGACATATTGGTTCAATTTTTGTACTTTTCAGTTTCATCATTAGTTCTAAAATTTAAGCATGACTTTTTTCCGGTATCTATTTTTATTATTCACGACAATTTCAGTGGCTCAAACTCAAATTGAGATGACTGCATTAGATTCGAAAGCTATAAAAGCCGATCATATTGTTGCTATAGATAATTTTGATACCTTTTATTACACCTCCAACACCATTTTATATAAAAACCCTAAAGACCAACCCTCAATAAATTATAGTAATGTTCAATTGGGTTTTCCAACAACGGTTAATGCTTTTAATCCTTTAAAAATAAATATCTTTTATCAGGATTTTAATACGGTCATTATCCTGGATAATCGTTTAGCTGAAATTTTCAAAATCGATTTCAATACCAAACAACCTTATAAAAATGTATCTCACGTCTCCACGGGTTATGATAATACGCTTTGGATTTTCAATCAAGATCTTCAGCAATTAGAGTTATACGATTATAAAAATGACAAGATTAGAGCGACTACAGTGCCTGTACAATCTGATGTATTAGATTTAAAAAGCGATTATAACTCCTGCTGGATGCTTACTGAAAAGTATCTCTATCAGTACACCTACTTTGGAAGTTTAATATCAAAAATCGAAAATAAAGGCTATACCTCTTTTGCGACTCATAACGAAAAAATCATTCTGAAATCAGAAAACTCTTTATTCTTTAAAGCGAAAAAAAACGAAAAAATTACGCCTATACAAACACCAAAATTGTTAATAAATCAGTTTTTACTAACCAATGAAACCTTGTATATTTACGATTCTGAAACACTTCATAAATACCAACTAAAAATCAAATAGATATGCACGTTGCAGTCGCAGGAAATATTGGTGCTGGAAAAACCACACTCACAAAATTACTAGCTAAACACTTCAGGTGGGAACCGCAACTAGAAGACGTTGTAGACAACCCATATCTCGATGATTTTTATAACCAAATGGAACGTTGGAGTTTTAATCTACAAGTCTATTTCTTGAACAGTAGATTCCGTCAAGTTTCTCAAATTCATAAGAGTGGTAAAGACATCATTCAAGATCGTACCATTTATGAAGATGCTCATATTTTTGCGCCTAACCTTCACGCAATGGGATTAATGACCAATCGCGATTTTGAAAATTACCGCTCTCTTTTTGATTTAATGGAAAGCTTTGTTGAAGGTCCAGATTTACTCATTTACTTGCGTAGTTCTATTCCTAATTTGGTTGCTCAAATCCATAAAAGAGGTCGTGATTACGAAAACACCATCAGTATCGATTATTTAAGCCGACTCAACGAACGTTACGAAGCTTGGATTCATGGTTACGACAAAGGCAAATTATTAATTATCGACGTTGATAATTTAGATTTTGTAGCCAATCCTGAAGATCTTGGAGATATCATCAATAAAATTGATGCACAAGTAAACGGATTGTTTTAATTTTAGGTCACGTCACTAAAATAAATAGGACGTTACTTTTTACTCATACCTACAAGGTTTTAAAGACCTTGCAGGATCGCAAAAAGTCTGGCTCTCACTACTCGCTTCCTGACCAAAAACGTCAGGAGAGCTCAAACAAACCGTTCCATCCTTAACGCAACGCTAACCTAGAATAATTGAGATGATAATTGTAATTCATAGTCTTAATGCCATAGCATTTACATTTGGATCTTGGCTGGTTGGACTCGTCGTCAATAACGCTGTTAAAAACACCGCGTTTTACTCAAAACTGTCTCATTTCAATTTTATAAAAAAAGAATCTACTAGTCACGCTATAGGAATGACTGGTTTTAAGTGGATGGTAAAACATACATTTTTCAAATATTTTAATCAGAAATTAAAATTTGAAACCAGACCAACAATTGCTCAATTACAAGAGATCAGAACAGAAATGACCTATTCAGAAATTAGTCACTTTATGGCCTTCATTTTTATCTTCGTCGTTATGGTTTTAAAGTTATGGAATGGCCAGGTAACGTTTGCCATAACGCTATTGATATTCAATATCATTTTCAATTTGTATCCGTCACTATTACAACAGCAGAACAAAAAACGAATTGACAAAATTCTTAAATATTAATACCAAAGTCTTCCAAATATTCAAAGCCTCTGAATACAACGTTTAAGAACAACAAAAAACAACATATTTCTGTATCCTTGTAATTAGTTTAATTCTTTTACGTCCAAAGTTTAGTAACTTACAACAACTAAACAACCAACATTATGACGACCAATAAAATTGAAATCGCAAAAATTTCAACCCTCGAAGTACATAAACCCATACATGCTCTTGTTAAAAATACCGATTTAGTAATTACAAAACACCAGACAGGAATATCGGTATTATACGGTAGATGTTTACACAGAGGTGCATTAATGTCTGATGGTTATGTTGACGGTCATAATCTTATTTGCGGTGTACATGGTTGGGATTATAGAGTGGATACAGGCGTTTCGGAATATAACGACAAGGAAGTTCTTCACAAATTTCAAGAGTTTATAGAAGGTGATTCACTTTTGGTAGATGAAAATGAAATTATTGCGTTTGAAACCAAACATCCACAGCCTTTCAATCGTGATGAATATTTAGGTGCTTATGCCGATACACATCCTGAAGACACTGAACCTTATACAGGTTATATAAAAGAGCTTGCGAAAAATGGCTTAAAAAATATTGGTCATCATGGGTTTTCAGCCTCAATGGGAGTTGATAGAAATACCTTACCAAAATGGAATGACATTCAATTCTTGCCTGCGCAATTAGCAACACGACCATTATTAGATCATGAAGATGTCGCAACCAAAGTTGTCATTGGACCCAATGCTCAGAAGCCATTACATTTAGATATGCCTTTATTTGTTTCAGACATGAGTTTTGGAGCATTATCACGTGAGGCAAAAATTGCATTAAGTAAAGGTGCCGAACTCGCTGGCACAGGAATTTGTTCTGGTGAAGGTGGTATGTTACCAGAAGAACAATCCAGTAATTCAAAATACTTTTACGAACTAGCTTCTGCTCAATTTGGCTTCTCATGGGACAAGCTAGATAACGTACAAGCCTTTCATTTTAAAGGTGGTCAAGGAGCAAAAACAGGAACTGGCGGACATTTACCTGGTAATAAAGTAAGTGCAGAAATCGCAGAAGTTCGCGGATTAAAAGAAGGTGAAACAGCAATTTCTCCTGCAGCAAATCCTAATTTTCATAGCATAGAAGATTTTAAAGAATTCGCAAATAAAGTAAGAGAACGTACTGGAGGCATTCCTATTGGGTTTAAAATTGCAGCGAGTCATATTGAAAAAGATATTCAATTTGCTCTTGATGTTGGCGTCGATTACATCATTCTTGATGGTCGTGGAGGCGGAACAGGGTCTGCTCCAACTATTTTAAGAGACCATATAAATGTACCCACAATTCCTGCTTTAGCGAGAGCAAGAGCTTATATGGATAAAGTTGGTGCTACTGATGTGACCTTAGTAATTACAGGAGGTTTACGGGTTGCCGAGGATTTTGCAAAAGCCATGATGCTTGGTGCAGATGCCATTGCTGTATCTAATTCTGCATTACAAGCGATTGGCTGTTTGGGCATGCGCGCTTGCGGAAGTAATAATTGTCCGGTTGGTATTGCCACTCAAAAAGAGTCCTTACGTAGTCGCATCATTATTAATGAGTCTGCAAAACAATTGCACAACTATTTTGATGCAACAAATAGCCTCATTAAAGTGGTGGCGAGATCTTGTGGTTATGATGATATTTCAAAATTTAATCATAATGATTTATCAACCTTCAATGCGGATATGCATAAATTAACAGGAATCAATTATGCAGGAATAATAAAATAAAAAATGCTAACACTCATCAACATATGTTTAGCAATTCTAGGAATTTACTTTGCCTTGGGACTACTTTTTGGGCTTTACTTTCTCTTTTTAGGTGCCACAAAAATAGATCCCTTAATGACAGACACTAAAAGGAAAGTCCGCTTATTATTGTTACCAGGTGTTATTGCTACATGGCCATTTCTAATGGGACGATTGTTCAAATCTAAAACCTCTTAATTATGACTTCCGGATTACGAAAAGCTCACACATATATTTGGCTACTACTCATTATCGTTGTTCCCGTTATTATGATGCTTTCAATTAAAGATTTAAATCTCTTTGCTTCGGAAAACAATACTACTTCGCAACTTTCAGGTTCTAAAAAAACTAGTCTCAAATCATTTGAAAATGATATTTTAAAAATGGCTGTTTACGACAATCACATTGAAATCATCTTAAAATCTACATTAAAAAATTCATCTTCTGTAGTTTACGAAATGGATGAAAAAGGCAACAAATCTGCTGTCATTGGACAATTGACAACTGCAGGTATCTACAATTTCAATAGTAATAATCTGCCAAAAGGCATCATTATTTATGATGATATAAAACAAGTAGAAATCACTAAATTTCCATTGTAATGGGATTAGATTATCAATTAGTCCTATGGAATAAACACAAGAAAACCTATGATAAAATAATTGCAGCAAGTATGTTGTTATACATTATTTTATTTACTGTTATCACCTTGATTTTTAATTCTGAAACCAGCATCGAAACTTTAGTTATTAGAGCTTTCGGATCACTCGCCATCATCATGCTACATGTTATTTTAGTGATTGGTCCTTTAGCGAGATTGAACACTAATTTTCTACCAATACTTTATAATCGAAGACATTTGGGCGTCAGTATGTTTATAGCCGCTTTAATTCATGGTAGTTTTTCAATGTTTCAATTTCATGCTTTAGGTGATGTCAATCCTATATATTCCCTATTCACATCAAATATGGATTATGGGTCGCTAACTAATTTTCCGTTTCAAGTTTTAGGGTTTTTAGCATTATTAATCTTATTTGTGATGGCATCAACAAGTCATGATTTTTTCCTCGGAAATCTTTCAGCAAGAGTCTGGAAACGTCTTCATATGATGGTTTACTTTGCTTACGCTTTAATTTTTGCACATGTATTTCTTGGCGCTTTTCAGCAAGAAACCTCTCCATTTACAATCGGAATTATGATGATTGGATTTGTAATTGTGGCAAGCCTTCATTTATTTACGGCTTTTAAAGAACGAAACATTGATACAACTAAAACTGTAGAAATTGAAGGTTGGTTAGAAGTCTGTCATAGTTCTGAAATTGAAGAAAATCGCGCTAAAATATTTACGGTAGATAATGAGCGTGTTGCGATTTTTAAATACGACGGAAAACTCTCTGCCATCCATAATGTGTGTAAACATCAAGGTGGTCCATTAGGTGAAGGAAAAATTATTGATGGTTGCATTACTTGCCCTTGGCATGGCTATCAGTATGTACCAAGCAACGGAAAATCACCTCCGCCTTTCACTGAAAAAGTGGCGACTTACGAATTAAAACTAGAAGGTGACATCGTTTATATTAATCCGAAAGCTTTTGATGAAGGCACAGAAGTTAAACCTTGTAAATTATGAAAAAGAATGATGAATTTTATGTGTCTTATATAGAGGGTAGTTTAGGTGCTAAAACAAAGCAAACTATAAAACGATTTACAATTGGTAGCTTCGTGGTTATCATCATTGGCGCACTGCTATTTAGCTTTACACAGAAACCTTTTAAAAATAGCACGTTCGAATTGACCAGTGCTACCAAAATCACTGGTGTTTTTCATGAAAACCCTTATCCAATGTTACGCGTTCAAGTTGCAAAAAACACCTATAAAAATATTCTTCTTTTAGGCTTCGGAAAATCGAGTGCTAACCCCTTTTTAGAAAAACTTCAAAACGAAGTGAAAGACTTAAACGGAAAGACATTAAACATCGAAGGGAATCTAATTTATTACAACGGAAAAACCTTGATTCAAATTACTGATGATGAGAAAGTGTCTTTAGAAAATAAAAACAAATCCCTAACGCCTTCGAAAAACACAATAAGTAAAATGACCTTACAAGGGGAAATCATAGATCCTAAATGTTATTTTGGTGTTATGAAACCTGGAAAAGGCAAAATCCATCGCAGTTGTGCTGTGCGCTGTATTTCGGGAGGCATTCCGCCTGTATTAGCAACTACTGATGGTAATAATATCGCTCAATATTACTTGCTAACCGATTTAGTTGGAAATCCTATCCATCAAGACGTGCTTCCTTTTATTGGAAAACCTTCAGAAATCACTGGAACTGTCGAAAAAATGGAAGATTGGTATCTCTTAAAAATTAATCCTGAAGACATCAAAGTAACGAGTGAGATTTCAAATATTTATTAAGCCTATCACTTAATAAAACTGTTGTCTCTAGCATGAATAATAGCCTGAGCACTACTTTCAACTAATAAAACAGGTATTTGATTATAGTCTTTAAATAAAGATGTAACACGTTGCATTTTCTTTTTATGGGAAACACTTCTAAGATAAATCGCTGCCACTTGATTTGGAAATTCTTTAGCCACATCGATATAAATATCGGCATCGTGCTCACCGCTATCGCCAATTAAAATGAATTTTAACTTCGGATAGGTTTTCAAAATATTGACGATTTCTATATGTTTTTGTGGTTGATCGCCAGACTTCTTTTTAAATATATCCTTGAAGCTCCGGAGTAAAATTGGGCCTTTAGGAAACGCATTTTGTTTCAAAAAGAACTCGAGGTAGCGATATAAATTCCATGGACTATGACTGACATAAAAAATGGGATTAGCATGCTTTCCAGATGACCCTCTATGCAATCTATGATAAAAATCTGCTGCGCCTTCTAAGGGAATTCGGCTCGCGGCACTTTTAAAAATACTATTAAGTAACACTTTCCATTTAAGTGTTGATACAACTCCTGTATGAATAATGGTATCATCAATGTCACTTATCACTCCAAATTCTGCTGGAGTACTTACAATTAATAATTCGCCTGGAAATCGATTAGAATTTTGAATTCGTCTTTTGATATTGTCGTCATTATAGGCCATCTCAAAGTTAAGCCAGCCTTCGTCATTGGCCAACGCACTCAATCCTTGTAACTGTTCATCAACCTTAAAATAGCCATGATCGTCAGTAACAGTTTTTAAAATGGTTTTATTGGGTAATGTGATTTTAAGCTCTGTATATTTGATTTCATCACTTTCAAAACGCTTCCAAGAATTAATCAATAATCCAAATAAACCCTTTTGTTCTAAATTAATGGTTTCGTCTTCTAAAGCACGTCCACGCATATAAAAATGAGTATCAGTACCATAACTTTGAAACGTGATAATTTGTAAAGGATCTTTTTTGAACCAGTTCATTAAAAATACTAGATTTTAAAAACTAAATTTAATAAAAAAGCCACGATAAACGTGGCTTTTAGATATTTATATAATTTGGAGCTATTTTTTAATAACGTCCATTTTTGTAATCACTTTTTCAACTTCACCTTCAGCATTCGTTCTTGATTTTTCAAAGTCTTTCAACTGCGCTTCAACTTCGATTTCAGTACCAGAGAATGTTTCTTCTTTAGTAACTTCAACACCATTTTCCAAAGTTGTGTATGTAATAACGGCTTCAGCTAAATCTTTAGCGTCTATGGTCATTTCAGTTTCAACTTGAACATTGGTTAAACCTTCTTCAGTAGCATGTCCTCCTAAAATTGGAGCGATAACTAAACCAATAAGGCAAGTCAACTTAATTAAAATGTTCATTGATGGTCCAGATGTATCTTTAAATGGATCTCCAACAGTATCACCAGTTACAGCAGCTTTATGAGCTTCAGAACCTTTATAGGTCATTTCTCCGTTGATTTCTACACCAGCTTCAAAAGATTTCTTAGCGTTATCCCAAGCACCACCAGCGTTATTTTGGAAGATAGCCCATAATACACCAGATACTGTAACACCAGCCATATAACCACCTAACATTTCAGCAATCGCTAAATTATTCATACCAAATAACATTGGTACAAATGCAATCACTAAAGGGAATCCGATTGTTAATAAACCTGGTAACATCATTTCTTTTAAAGATGCTTCCGTTGAAATCGCCACACATTTATCATATTCTGGTTTCCCAGTACCTTCCATAATTCCTGGAATATCTCTAAACTGACGACGAACTTCTTCTACCATTTCCATAGCAGCTTTACCTACAGCATTCATTGCTAATGCAGAGAATACTACTGGTACCATACCACCAACAAATAACATGGCTAATACTGGTGCTTTAAAGATATTAATTCCGTCAATACCTGTAAACGTTACATAGGCAGCAAATAATGCTAACGATGTTAATGCTGCGGAAGCAATAGCAAATCCTTTTCCTGTTGCCGCTGTTGTATTACCAACTGAATCTAAAATATCTGTACGTTCTCTTACGATTGGTTCTTGTTCGCTCATTTCAGCAATACCACCTGCATTATCAGATATTGGTCCGAACGCATCAATCGCTAATTGCATCGCTGTTGTTGCCATCATTGCAGAAGCTGCTAACGCTACGCCGTAGAAACCTGCAAATGCATATGATGCCCAAATTGCTCCTGCAAATAATAATACAGAAGGGAATGTAGAGATCATACCTGTTGCTAAACCAGCGATAATGTTGGTTCCTGCTCCAGTACTTGACTGTTGTACAATATTTAAAATTGGCTTTTTACCTAATCCCGTATAGTATTCAGTAACAGAAGAAATAACGGCACCTACAACTAAACCAACTAAGGTTGCATAGAATACACGCATAGAAGAGATATCCTGGATACCTTCACCAAAGAAATTCATTTGCATTGTTTCTGGTAACATCCATTTTACTAGTCCAAAACATGCCACAGCAACTAAAACAATAGAGGTCCAGTTACCAATGTTTAATGCTCCCATGACTTGAGATTCTTTAGCATCGTTATTTTTTATTTTCACCAACATGGTTCCGATGATAGAAATAATAATTCCTACACCAGCAATTGCCATTGGTAATAAGATTGGACCAATACCTCCAAAACCAAATTCAGAAATATTTCCACCCATATCTTTAATCACATAGTTACCAAGAACCATTGCAGCCAATACAGTTGCCACATAAGATCCAAATAAATCAGCTCCCATACCAGCAACATCACCAACATTATCACCAACGTTATCTGCAATAGTAGCAGGATTACGAGGATCATCTTCTGGAATACCAGCTTCTACTTTACCAACTAAATCAGCTCCTACATCGGCAGCCTTCGTATAGATACCACCACCAACTCTTGCAAAAAGAGCAATAGACTCTGCTCCTAATGAGAATCCAGCTAGTGTTTCTAAAACAATAGTCATATCCATAGTATTTGTCCATTCACCTCCCATAAAGAAGTGAAAGAAAAATATAAAGAATGCTGTTAAGCCTAATACAGCTAAACCTGCAACACCAAGTCCCATAACGGTACCACCTCCAAAAGAGATTTTTAGTGCATTTGGTAAACTTGTTCTTGCAGCTTGAGTTGTTCTAACGTTTGTTTTGGTTGCGATTTTCATTCCGATGTTACCAGCGAAAGCAGAAAATACCGCACCAAAAATAAAGGCTACTACAATTAACCAGTGTGTTGTTGGTACAACAAAAGATACAATGGCTAATAAAACACTTACGATGACCACAAAAATTGCGAGTAATCTGTATTCAGCATTTAAAAAAGCTAATGCGCCTTCGTAGATATGATCTGAAATTTCTTTCATTTTACCATCTCCGGCATCTTGTTTCATAACCCAAGATTTCTTTACAAGCATGTAAATTAATCCTAAAATTGCCAAAACTATTGGCATGTAAATCATCATTGATTCCATATTATATTTTTTAATTTGGTTTATTAGTTATATCATTTCTATTTCTAAACAGAAACAATTTTAGCTGCGCAAAAGTAGTGAAATGTATGTAAATAGAAAAAACCCTTAGTATTTATTACTTAAGGGTTTGATTTTTATGCTGGTATCCTAATCTAAATGGTAAAGTTACCAGTCGTTTTATGTTCACTAGATTCGTAACGCTGAATACATTTGTCAACAATTTCGTAGGCTTCTTTGGCATTTCCCCAACCACCAACATCAACTCTCTTTTTTTCTAAATCTTTATAGACTTGAAAAAAATGTTCAATTTCTTTAATTTGATGCGGATTCATATCTGATAAATCATTTAGATTATTCCAAATAGGATCTGATACAGGAACACAAATCACTTTTTCATCTGGTCCTTTTTCGTCTGCCATATGAAATACACCAATTGGCTTTACTTCCATCACACACATCGGAAATGTTGGTTCTCCTCCTAATACCAAAACATCTAATGGATCACCATCTAATGCTAAGGTTTTTGGAATAAACCCATAATCTGCTGGATACATCATAGATGAAAACAACATACGATCAAAACGTATTTTCTTTAATTCAAAATCATATTCGTATTTGTTTCTACTTCCTTTCGGAATTTCTATCAATACATCTAAAGTTAACTCTCCTGTTTTTGTCATCACATTTTTATTTTTTGTCCTACAGAAATAGGATATATAATCATTTTTTTGGGCTGCAAAGATAGTGAACTCATCTAAACTTTTCAATTTGCGGAGGGATTTATATGACTTCAGTGTATGGTTTGGGTTAGGCAAAAACTTTTTTAAACCAAGTGACACCAAATCATTACAAGCGAAAGGAATAAATACTTAACGCCAACCCATATTATATATGTTTTGTAAAACACTCTTAACTTTTGATGAAAAACACCGAATAATTTTAATTACAAAATATTGATGGTAATACGTTTTATCATAGTGAACATTAATGAATCAAGTGTGTCTATTTAAATTCCACTTCATTATTTTTACAGCATGATAATAATAATTGGAGCTGGCTTATCTGGACTATTAACAGGTTACCGTCTAAAAAAAGAAGGTATTCCGTTCAAAATTCTTGAAGCTAGAGATAGAGTTGGTGGAAGAATCAATACAACTTTTGGCACAAATAACACACCTGTTGAAATGGGTGCAACGTGGTTCACGAATCAACATCAGTATCTCATAGCACTCCTAAAAGAACTAGAAATTGATTGCTTTGAACAATACATGGATCGCACAGTATTCTATCAACCATCATCGTCATCTCCTATTCAATCCGTGCAAATCCCGAATCAATCATCAAGTTACCGCATCTCTGGTGGCACATCCATTCTCATAAATACATTGTTCCAAAAATTAGATAAAAACGATGTTTTGTTTCATCAATCTGTAAAAGAGATAAAAATTCATAAAAATTCTGTTCAAGTATATGCCCAAGATGTATTTGAAGGCGAGCAGGTCGTTTTAGCCATTCCACCAAAATTGTGGGCAAATAAAATTTCATTTGAACCTCATTTGCCAAATCAATTGATGAGCGTCGCTAAACACACCCATACTTGGATGGAAGATTCTATTAAAATCGCGTTGACGTACAACCAACCCTTTTGGGAACTAGGAAATCTCCCTAGAACGTTGTTTAGTTCTATTGGACCTATCACAGAACTATACGATCATTGTAATCACGAGAGATCTAAATATGCGCTTTGTGGATTCATAAATTCATCATTTAAAAATCTGACGTATACGGAAAGACGCGCTACTGTAATTAGCCAAATAAGAACTGTTTTTGGAGAAAAAGCTGAGGACTTTATGGATTATGAGGAATGCATATGGAGCGAAGAAGAACATACCTTCGAAACATCTAACGCTTTCCTTTATCCGCATCAAAATAATGGCAACCCAATTTTTAATACATCTTATTTTGATAATAAATTACTAATTTCTAGTTCAGAGTCAGCTTCAGAATTTCCAGGATATATGGATGGCGCTGTATATTCAGGGAATATAACTGCCGAAAAAATAAAAGAAGCTCAATAACCTGATTCATTCATAGATAGCTCTGTATGCACATGGAAAACCTCGCAGATTTTTTATTTCGCTTTTATTTGCTAATTTTAACCTAACCTGCGCAACAAAATCAAACACAAACATCTCAATTCATTATAACCAATCACTAAGGTTTTCGCTTTCTCGGAAA
>Ga0316189_10000472_pt1 | contig 40038 bp, 32 predicted proteins | sample LowCovwburrow_MG_FD_204930 | JGI IMG/M metagenome (GOLD analysis project Ga0316189, IMG submission 204930) | Coastal sediment microbial communities from Maine, United States - Lowes Cove worm burrow | ecosystem: Environmental > Aquatic > Marine > Coastal > Sediment | place: USA: Maine...
TGTGGCCTGTGTTCGGCATGTGCCAGTAATGAAACCGCTCATTCGATAGCCCATTAGTTGGAAAGTATCATTATACTATTTAATGGGGTTTTCACACAGTCTGGGCACTGAGCGGACGTTGATCTAGGCATAGTTAAATGAGATTATAGAGGATACTTAACGAGACGGAATTATAACGACCAACAGCGAGATGGATTTCCAAGAGGTGGCCCTTTAACAACTTTATTGGGTGTTATAGAGTCACTATCGATAAAGATACAGTTCCAATAAAGTACACTCAGCTTGTTTCAGATAAAAAAGGATTGAGACATGTATGCACAAGTAGAAAAGTCGAAAGAGAATACAAGTAGAGCGGTTGCTAATTCTGTTGGTCAGAAGAAAAACAATGAAGAACAAGGTTTTGTGTTTGAGGATAATCGACCAGCAGCTGTTACAAATAAAAACGATTATTTAGGCAATCCACGGAAAAAAGATTTGGGTGTAGTTACAAATGGAAAGGAACCATCTGAAATTAGGGGGCTAATCCAACGTGCACAAATTGAAGTGGAAGATGACGGGCTGCTCGGAGACGATGGACGCGTAGACAAAGTGGAGGAGGCGGTGGATAAAGCCCATGGTATGCTGGGAGGATCACTTCAGGATATTGAGGAAATTGAAACTAACAATGACAAGTACGAAGCTTTCAAGACATACTTCGGTCGTGAAGAAAATGATGATGAATTAGATGTGTCAATAGTACGCGATGTACTTACATCGGCACGTAGCGAGCTGGTATCTGTGATTATTCGAGACCATATTAATAGTATGGATGTAGAGGAAAGCCCTGGAATGCATGCGCATTCTACTAAGGGGGGGGCAATCTATCTCTGTCTTAAGTTCTGGTTCTTAGATCATATAACAAAAGCATATACCTTGGCTCATGAAGCTACACATGTGGCGAAAGACACTACAGATGATTCAGGTTTTGGTTTGGATAAAGCACTCAAACTTGCACGGGAGAATCCTGCTGGTGCACAAAACTGTGCATACAATTATGAATATTTTGTAATGGCAGGAGAAGAAGACAAACTTTCTCCTGAAGAATCTGATGACGAAGATTATGATGAAGTTGAAGAAGAATCTGATGACGAAGATTATGATGAAGCTGAAACGGTCTCGGTTGAGAGTGAAGAACCGATTATAAGTAGTGATGATGAATTAGACCAGGACTTTAAAAGGGAGGATATGGAATGGGTTAAAAGGCTGAATAACTTGTCATTCAGATACAATCTGACAAAATCAAAACCAGGTAAACGTAGAATTGCAAAGCAATGGCAGCGCTTAGAAGGACAATTGGCTGATAGGTATTTTAGGGATACTACAAGAGGAGGGCTTTGGTGGCACACCGTTGAAGTTGGTAAAATGGTAGAATACCCTTAGTCCTCGACAAAATGAAAGTCGATATAGGCATACATTTGCTTGAGGGGGGGGTGAGTTATCCTGGAAACCTTGCGTATAGTAAATACCACAAAACCTAAAATCCATTGAAAACGTCTTTTAGCCAACTTGTTCATCTCGGCCCAAAGTCAGCTTCGGGCACATAGCAGTCGTTCCAGACCACGATAAAATAGGCACGTTACGGCACTAAACCGTCGGCCATCCCTTCAATCCGAACGTCTGTTTCTACTTCTAAATAGTACTTAGTGCCTATTATAATTAGAATACCCGCTCTAAATGGAACAAGGAGAAGCATGATGTTCATACTCACAAGACACCGAGGTGAATCAATCATCATTGGCGATGATATCCGAATTATTATTCTAAACGACAATGAACGTGGCGGAGTTAAGCTCGGTATAGAAGCCCCTGAAGATGTTCAGATATCGCGAGGGCAAACAAATCAAACTCCTGCTACGGAGGATTAAACCGCTTCGGGTGCACTTCAGCAATTCACCTGTAGCTGGCGGCGTTTGTGACTACTTGAGTGCGAAACCGTAAGTTTCTGATCAAATGTCCGCTAGTCCTATTGTAATCCGATTCTTACAATAACTTCCGTTAAATGCCATATCGATAAATTAATTGAATAGAGATAATCCTGTTAGCAATAATTCAAGGAAGTAATCATGAATAACCCTCAAATATTATCGAGCCCAGCCAGTACCAAACGTCTTTTAGCAAACCTTAGCCTGGCTATTGATGAGGCTATGTTAGTTCGAAAGATTGTAAGTTTAAGCGATCAAATTAGAAAAACCGAAAATCAGCCAGACCAAGCCGATAGATTTCAGTTTTTAAGGAAAGAAGTATTAAATTTGGAAGATCAATTGTCGAGTGTTAGAAAGCAGGCAACATAGAGGTCTATGGGTGTATTTCTCCGGTTGGACGTAGTGGTGTAGTGTAAAAATGGATTGGTTAAAGCTTGATTTACTGAATGTATTTTATTTTCTCCCAGCTTCCATTTTTTTCTTTAAAGTCATCTTGCCGCTGGGCAATGAAATTTTAATGGTGGTGTATGCCATTGCACTTATCGCGATTTACGCGCTTATTTACTTCCGCATCATTATCTTCCAAAACGACAGAAAACCCCTAAAAAGGCAATCGGAATAGAGGATGGTCACAGCTCAAATAGCGCTGTGAGTGACAGAGCAGGACGGCGTGATCTGCTTAAAAATGTAACACTGCTCCCTATAGTGTTACATGCAGAAACGCCGCTATAGGCGGCTAGTCTCTGCATTGAGGTCAATTATGTTTTGACCGACCTGGGTCATATCAGGATCGGATAGCAAGCACTCTTCGTGGCCTGCAATTACGCCTTTGATGTAGGTTATTTCGACTTGTCCTTTGCAGACTTCGCAACGTGTTGGATTTTTCTGGCCGTTTTTGAAGAGTTTTTGAAGTGGTTGAATTTCTTTTTCCATTTTGATGATCCTCGTTGCGTGAATGTGCGCTTGAGGAAGCTTGGTTATTCAGACAGTGCCACGAACTCGCAGAGTGCCGCAGGCTTTATCGTTGCACTGTCTGAATCATTAAGTACCGTCGCATTATTAATGAATGCATCCAGGGTCTTCAATAAAAGAAATTGCTTTAGTTCATCAGACAAAAAGGTTGGTTTAACTGAGATGGCCACAGCCAGGCATTGAGCTCGTCAGGACGTTGTGACTACTGTATAAGCACCGGCAATAGGGAAAAGGATGGGCACTAAACAGAATCCTCGAGGCGAGGATCCTGTGCCTACTTTAGCCAGTTTTACGAACTGGCCGGATTTTCAATAAATCAAGCTGCTCGGCGCCGCCGGTTAAATCAATCGTTTCTTTCATAAAATCTGTTGGTACCGTATTACTACGGATCGATTTAAGGCGCGAAAACATCTGTTCTTCAAAAGTATAAATTGAGCCACTCAACATATGTGCCTGGCTAACCAGGTCGCTAAGCTTATCGGCCAGTCTGGCGTATTGCGCCTGCCGGTCAATCGCTGCAAATGCATCCGCTATTTTCTGAGAATCCGCACCAACATAAACGAATTTCCTGGGGTTGCCGTTTGCTGCAGGCCGCACGATCCGAAGCAGAGCATTATTGTAAGTATCGTATTTCCAGTTTGGCCGACCGACTTCGAGGTATGTTGCTTCAAGCATGGCCATCAGCTTTTTAATGTATTTCTGGGCCTTCTCATTTTCAGCTAGAAGGCTTTTATACATGTCGCAAACGTTTTTGATTTTAGTAATGCTTTTTTTCATAACAACCTCAATGTATGGTTAAAGTGGTCACGCGATCGCTAATCCGGACGCCTGACATTGTGACCATTATATAATAAATAATGAGTAGTGGTCACAAGTCCCAGCTGCCGGCGCGCTGCAGGTGTGACCATCAAAACAAACTTTGCTGGTGCTGGTGGTCCTCAGGAAAACAGTCATTACAAATTTCCGTAAACCAGTCACAAATTACCGTTTCGTTAGTGTCGCTTTCGTGGTGCAGCATGAATGACCGATACCCGGTACCAGTCAAAAGATTCCAGCCATCAGACGTCGCGTAAAATTCGAAATGATCCCACAACCTAAAATATCCAGGCCTCCACCGGATAAAACCTGTAAGCCCTCTAAATTCGATGGCCACCAGTGAGCCGTCTACTTTGTTACTGGTGATACTATCGACCGTATAGACAACATACGGCGGATAGATAACACCAGGCTGATGATTGCGGGCACTCATACCGAGAACATATCGAATTGATCGGGATTGATTTCATTTTTTGACTTAAGGAAATTATCGACGTGATCAATAATTTCTCTTTGTCGTTCCAGATCGGCGGGTTTAACCGTCTTACAATCAAGCCTTTCAACATCGGATAAAACATTCGTTAAAATCGATTCGAAATATTCTTTTTCTTCGTCACCAACACAAGCATGCCTTTTGACATGAAATAGATTTTCAAGGTGGCTTACATTAGCCCTGAACTGCGCGACGTTCATTCGACTCCCTCCTGTACTTGAAACTGTTTCAGGTAATCACAAGCCTTACTGGCCGCAGCTGCAGCGCGGAAAATAGCCTTGTTGTCATCTTTCAGTAATTTGAGGAATGAATCGATATAATCGGCATGACGTTGCTCTGCTGTAACGCCAAATTCAGCGCAAAGAAAAGCTGCACCAAGTTCTGCAATCAACTCTTCGAATGCATACTCCGGACTTCCAAATTCAGTACAAGAAACGCGATCAAGCCTGCTTTCGTGTCCAGTCCAGTGAATCAACTCATGGAAAATCGTCGCAAAATACGATGATTGATCATCAAAGTTACCAATAGGAGGCATTTTTACGAGGTTAAGCGACGGTATATAGGCCGGTTTACCAGTGACCAGCTCAAAATCGATGCTCTTAATAAAAGCATCGATATCACTGGGATTGTTTTCAATCTCACTGTCAGACAATGGGCCTTCCATCTGATCACGGTTAAAAACTGAATATTGTCGGAGCATTGGTATCGATTTTTCTTCGTCTGAATCTTTGTCATCGACAACCAGATTCTTGAAGAAAACTATTTTGGTACCGCGCTCGTTCTTTTTAACCTGAAGGTTGATATCTTTGGATTGCTTGTAAGTCAGCCATTGATTAGACGCGTAACCAACCTTGATCGCCCGAAGCCATAAAATAACGATGTTAATGCCGTTATATTGGCGGTTACTCGAAGGATTCAAAGGCGGCAAAAAGGGTTCATCTTTCCAGTTTTTCACCCAAGGCAGCGCTCGCTTAGTCTCGATTTCCTCGATAATCTGATTCGTAATATCAGCATGTATGTTAGTGGCCATGATTCCCCTGTGCTTTAAATTGTCGGCAGTTTTCTTGCCTCGCATGAAAGCCTGCCGGTCTGGCGAAGACAGGGTAGCAAAGTGCAACGGGTGGGGAATCACCCAGGCTGCACAAGCGAAGCGCGGAAGCTAGGGGATACCCTTGTACTGCGCGGGGGCGTAGCCCTTAGCATCCAAGCCCTTAAAGCACGAAGTACATTTGCTGTTAAAGCGCAGTGTCATGGATGACTTTGCGCAAGCGCGAGTGACACTGTTTATCGGCACGATATAAAGCTCGCGCCCAGGGAAGGATTAGGCAGTACCCATCACAAAGGTTTTGCAGGGATGCAAAACCACATACTCGCCGCCTGGAAGGTGGAGTGCCCGAAGGATCGGGCCGGACAAGGTAGTAACATGCAGGTCTTGTCGTCGAAGATGATGAGCGTCCAGCGAAACCGTAATAGCGCGTAAAGCCCAATGATCTAACTATTTAAATATCTATTCCCAATGGTCACACAACACCGCTGGCGCCGTCATCGATCGGTGCCTACCCTGTGACCATCTAATGGTCACACCCGGTAAGAACCTGGTTCGAGATCCTGTGATCATTTTTGATAAACAAAAAAGAGGCCGCTTTATGCGGCCCCAATGGAGGAGTTTGCTTACTTAGACTTCGGGATACGAATTTGAAGCTTTCCGTGTACCGTCATCAGGTTAATGCTGCCGTCTGCGGCTTTGGTGTTTGTGAAGCCGACGCCGATGGGGTAGAACTTGCCTTTGTCGCGACCTTCGATTTCGACGATTTGATAAACTTCGAATTCAGGTACCTGGCCTTTAGTGCCTTGAGCTGCTGAATTGTTGTTTTGCTGTGCCATTTTCTTTTGCCTGTTTTAGTTAATAACGAATTCTTAAAGATCGATTGGCAAGAGAGCGATGCAATGAAACAAGCGGGATTTGGTGCGGGCCAGCGAAGCCACACGGTAGACCGCGCATTGCCTCGGGAACGGAATCGGTATCATTCGAAAATATTAACTTACAGGCAAAGCGGCCAAGCAAGCCACTAGCAGCTTAACGAAAAACTAAGAACATTCGAAAAAAACAACGCCGATATTCACGACAATGGTCTACCCAGGCATAGAATTAGTTAAAGCGGTTGATAGTATTAACCCGATGACAATGCACTTGCGCCAGTACCCAGGCCAACAAACTCAACCAGGGGCCAGTATTTCGTCCTAATAAAGTCGTAAAATGTCGTAGGGAATTTTCGTTAAACGCAATTTTCTAACCACATCCATTGATGTGATAAAAGAAAAACTGGTTAATAATTCGGAAAGCGGTCGTTCCAGGTAACGATTGAATAGGCAAGTTACGGCACAGGCTGTGTGAAAACTCCAAAAATTGGCGTTGGTGAAAAGCCTTCTCCCACAACTGATTAATAATGGAACTGATATTGACTTTAATTACCCACTCAACGAGTAATAACAGCCATAGACTAGCTGTGATTATCCACTTTTATTTTTCGAAAATAGTTTTCACACAGTCTGGGCACGAAGCGGACGTTGATGTAGCCTGGATGGAACGAAGTAAAATCAGGGTTATAATCACCGTACTTCTTCCCCGGATTACGTTATCACTCCATCCGGGCTACTTGCTGACCTGTGCTAAGTACAGTTGTGCTGGCATGCCACAAGCGGTACAAAGAGGTAGTTGATTTTCCCGAATCCTTCTTAGCGCGGATCTAGAGATTTTACGAGTGACCTATGCAGATTAAATCCAGCCTCATCTTTATTCTGGTTGTCTTAATGGCATTTCTAACCTCCTGTGACGGTGGAGACAACTCAGATGAACCAGTCGAAGCTAACACCAATTGTATTGTCGGATCGTCAAAAATAGGCGATTGCAAAATATAACCAGTAATAAATTAACGCTAAAGATATGGAGCCATTATGAAATGTTTGATTAGAACCGTGTCAATCGTCGGCTTGTATTCGATATCGCTATTTGCCTATGCTGATTCGATCACTGACACTTATGCGACGGGTGATACGCTCACTGCGGAGACCCTGAACAACATAAAATCGGCGGTCAATGGCAATGATGCCAGTATCACTGACAACACCACCAATATCACTGATAACACTGCGAATATCAGTACCAACTCCGCCAATATCACTGACAACACCTCCGATATCACTACCAATATCTCCAATATAACTGACAACACCGCCAATATCACAACAAACGATTCCAGAATAACGGCGCTGGAAGCCAGGTATATGATTGGTGATACCGGCCCGGCCGGTGGCTGGGTGTTTTATGTCGATGCGGATGGGCGGCACGGATTAGAGGCCGCGCCCACGGATCAGAGCACAGGTATTCGATGGGGTGACGGTTCAAATTCTGATACCGAAGCGCATGGTGACGGTTTAGGTGCAGGTGAAATGAACACAATGCTCATTATCGCGAACCAGGGGAGTGACTCTACGACGTACGCGGGAGGAATCGCAGCCAATTTGGTTATCACCAGTGCCGGTGTTGATTATGGTGACTGGTACTTGCCATCAAAATTCGAGTTAAATTTAATGTATCTTAATATTGGGCCGGGCAGTAGCAATGTGGGCGGTTTTGCCAGTTTCGTCTACTGGAGTTCCTCGGAGTTCAATGGCGTCAACGCGAGGGAACAGTCCTTCATCAATGGAGCCCAGGGCCCCAGCAGCAAGGGCAACGCGCTTAGAGTGCGTGCTGTCCGGGCTTTTTAACTATTTAGCCATTTAACTATTTAATCTTTTTCCCGCGAAACGGTCGATTTTTTATGGCACTGTATTACGACTTGCGAGTTTACCGGGATACTTATCAGTTGATACTGAAGATTTTGAAGTGACAAAGGAATTTTCGAAAGAATATAAGCGCGGTGGGTTGGGGTAAGGAACGAACCCCAACAATTTTCAAATTCATCTCAATAGTAGGTGTTGACTCCGCTGTTGGGGTTCCTGTCGTCACCAACAATCTACACGCCACAGCTGCTATAAACGGCCGCTATGGGCTCTGCCGCCTATGGCAGATGAAATATGAACGACTGGTTTACAGGTAGCTGTCATTCAGATTTCAGGCATAATAGGCGGGTGTCGGCACTAACCCGCCATTCAGAAATTTGTTTTGAAGGTCGGTAAGCGGCGCAAAATTGACTTTAAAACTTCAGTTCTTTGTAAGCTTACATTTTTAGTCTACACTTGGGTGGCCGTGGCAAAGCCCAAGCGATTATGGGTGTCGATTCGGTTGCGAGTCTATGAGGCACAAGTTCAGGGACGATACCGGTAAGATAAAGAATCCGGCCACCCTAAGTATTTAATCAGTAGTTGAGAATTCACATGACCATACGGAATCTTGGTAAAACACTTCCTTCTCTTTTTTTAATCCTGTTGCTGGCTGCTTGTGGCGGTGGTAGCAACGACAGCGGTGGCGGCGGTGGCGGCGGTGGTGGTAGTAATGATACTACGGCGCCAACCGCCAGCATCACATTCCCACCCGCTATTTCAGCGACCGAAGGCAATAGCATCATTGTGCGCGGCACCGCGGCCGATGCCAGTGAAATTACCCTTGTACGCGTAAACGGTGTTGACGCCACCAGCACAGATAATTTTGCGACCTGGCAGGCTGTCGTCTCTCTGGCACCTGGTGACAACACCCTCACTGTAGAGACGGGCGATATCGCGCTTAATAGCGATATGGCAGTGACCAGTGCTGAAATACAGGCCTATGGCCCCGCTTTCCAATCACCCCGAAATGTGGTGCTCGACAGCGTGAATAATCGGGTGTTTGTAGCCGATTCTGAACTTGACGCCCTGTTTGCGGTGGACCTGACCAACGGTGCCCGCACAATTATCTCCAACAGCAGTACCCCGGATGCGGTTAATGCGTTTATTAATCCAGTCGGCGTAGTACTCGACAGCGCCAATAACCGGGCGCTGGTGACTGATTTCGGTCTTGACGCCCTCCTTGCAGTGGATCTGACCAGCGGTGTCCGCACGATCATCTCCGACAGTAGCACTCCGGACGCGGTCAATGCGTTTAGTAATCCAACTGGCTTGGTGCTCGACAGCGCCAATAACCGAGCGCTGGTGATTGATACCAGCCTTGAAGCCCTGCTCGCGGTGGATCTGACCAACGGTGCCCGCACGATTGTCTCAAACAGCAGCACCCCGGATGCGGTTAATGTGTTTATTAATCCACGCGACGTGGTGCTAGACAGCGCGAATAACCGAGCACTGGTGACTGATTTAAGCCTTCAAGCCCTGGTCGCGGTAAACCTGACCAGCGGTGCCCGCACGATCATCTCCAACAGTAGCACCCCGGATGCGGTTAATGCGTTTATTAGCCCAAATGGCCTGGTGCTCGACAGCGCGAATAACCGCATGCTGGTGAATGATTTCGGCCTTCAAGCCCTGGTCGCGGTAAACCTGACCAGCGGTGCCCGAACGATCATCTCCGACAGTAGCACCCCGGATGCGGTCAATGCGTTTGATGGTCCAACCGGCGTGACACTCGACAGCACTAATAACCGCGTTCTGGTGACTGATTTCGGCCTTCAAGCCCTGGTCGCGGTAAACCTGACCAGCGGTGCCCGTACGATCATCTCCGACAGTAGCACCCCGGATGCCGTTGATGCGCTTGGCTCCCCGATTGGCGTGACGCTCGACAGCGCGAATAACCGGGCGCTGGTGACTGATATAGAACTCGACGCTCTAGTCGCGGTGGATCTGACAAACGGCGCTCGCACGATCATATCCGACGACAGCACCCCGGATGCGGTCAATGCGTTTGGTGGTCCACTCGGCGTGGTGCTCGACAGCGCGAATAACCGCGCGCTGGTGGCCGATAGAAACCTTGAAGCCCTGGTCGCGGTGGATCTGATCAGCGGCACCCGTACAATAGTCTCCGACAGCAGGACCCCGGATTCGGTCAATGCGTTGAGTGTTCCACATGACGTGGTGCTAGACAGCACTAATAACCGCGTGCTGGTAGCCGACGTTTTCCTTGAAGCCCTGGTTGCGGTGGATCTGACCAGCGGTGCTCGCACAATAGTCTCCGACAACAGCACCCCGGATGCGGCCAATGCGTTTAGAGGTCCACAAGGCCTGGTACTCGACAGCGCGAATAACCGGGCACTGGTTATCGATCCCAGCCTTGAAGCCCTGCTTGCGGTGGACCTGACCAGCGGTGCTCGCACGATCGTCTCCGACGATAGTACTCCGGATGCGGTTAATGCGTTTGGTACTCCACTCAGCGCGGTGCTCGATAGCGCGAATAATCGCGCACTGGTGACCGATGAAGACCTTGATGCCCTGATCGCGGTGGATCTGACCAGCGGCGCTCGCACGATCATCTCCGACAGCAGTCACCCCGATGCGGTCAATGCGTTTGATGGTCCAATCGGCGTGACACTCGACAGCACGAATAACCACGCGCTGGTGATCGATGGAAACCTTCGCGCTCTGGTCGCGGTGGATCTTGTGAACGGTCAACGCGTGTTTCTGTCGCGTTAAAGGTGTAGATTTTCAGTACTGTTTTAGCGGTGACAGATCGATAGCAGGATCGATAGCAGGATCGATAGCAGGATCGATAGCAGGATCGATCGATATGTCATTTAATGAAAGGCAGCTCGGTAGGTTGGGATGAGGAACGAATCCCAACGATTCAAATTCACCTCCACCTTCGATGCTGACTCCGCTGTTGGGATTCGTGCCTCATCCACAACAAATTCCCAGTCACGTCAAAAGTCCGGTCAGGGCACACACCAGTTATTCGGAAATTAGTTTTGAATGGCAGCTTTTCGTAGGCAGAACCACTTAATCTAGAGTTGAGTATGGATGCTCATAATCAGTCGGAAATATATGACCTTGAAAGTAGTTACCATGGTCTATCTAATGACTATGAGTCGTCGCTTGGGGTACATGGAAAGTTCAAACAGAAAATAATTCAGGTATGTGGATCAGGATTTGACATGAATAGCCATCAACCAGACGCTAAGCAGGTTCTATCGAAGGCGCTACTCAATGCCGCGGAGGTGATGGGCCTAACCCAACTTGACATAGCCGCCGTCATTGGATTGGATCACAGTGTCCTTTACCAAGGCATCTCTCCCGATAGTAAAGCCGGGGAGCTTGCCAAGTTGTTTATTCGTTGTTACCGCTCTCTGTATGTTCTCGTAGGTGGCGATCAGGAACAAATGGCACATTGGATGCATACCTACAATAAACAAACGCAAGGCATCCCCGCAGACCAGATAAAAAAAGACATTGGTTTATCTTGCGTGCTCGATTACCTAAACGCTATCCGCGGCACGGACTGATGTCAACATTGGGCAACTTCAAAAGTTGGATTTTCAGGGTCTTAAATTAGTTTCTAGATACGAAGAAGTCTTCCCAATCTCCCCGTTGAAAATTGACTATCGTCAGATCATTGATCTCTCGTTTCCATCTAGCTGAAAATATTTTCTTACCATGTGTCCACCATATATCTATCAAGTACTCATCCATGCCGGGTAAGCGAGCAAAAGGAGTTGTATAAAAAATGGTGAACTGGTTTATTTCAGCCGAAAGTGGTTTTCCATCGACGTTTTCAATTTCTTTGAATTGTCCGTTTTCCTGTATTACCTTCAAAGCAGATAGTGCGATATCCGTAGCTTTTTGTATTCGGCTCATATTTTCTTTCCTGTGAGTAATTGGCGAGCTCCTCTGCTCCATGTAGTCTGCTCACACGTTTTTAATAGCAGTATCAATAATCTACTCTGCGGCGTATGGTTTTCTCTTCATTTTGAGATCTTCTCATGGTTATTTTTTTAAAGACGCTTAACCTGATTTTGCAAGATGTCTATCTGAATTTATTTGGATTAATCATTTAAAAAACCCAATGATTTATATATATCCTGAAAAGTAGACAAGAGTAATTTTATATCTTCACGTCGTAAATCAGAGGGTTTAACATATTTCAAATCCCTTAACTTTCTTTCACTTGGATACACGCCTTGTCGCACAAGGCTGAAGATTCCTGAAGTAAGGTTCTCAATTTTGGCCTGGTGAGCGTCTTTTCTGAATTGACGCTCCCAGGCGCTTCTTCTTTGAGTGAGTGTTCGATATTCCTCGGGAAAATTATGTCGAAGGGTGGTGTAACGCACATCATATTTTGAAGCTATATGGCTTACTCGCGCAGGCGGACCTGTTTTAATCTTTAGAGCTTTCCTAAGATCAGCCAGGATTCTTTTCTTTGTAGCGGGCAACAGTCTTTTCGTTGAGACAAAGCCGGTCTGCGGATACGTTTTCCATTGTGCCGGGGAGGTTAGGTTATCTTTATCGAACAAAAACTGGTCTGGTGGTATATCCAATCGATAACACATGTCCATGAATGCTGGAAAATAGGGTCTGCGAGAATTATCCATTAAACCTTTAATCATTCTAAGATCTACGTGAAGCATTTTGGCTAGATCAGTGGGACTTATTTTCGTCATATTCAAAAGGCGGCGTAATGCTCTGGGTAGAGTAGAATCTGTAATTTTATAGTGAGATGAAGATAATTTTTCTATCAAATTATAAATTGCATGCGAAAACCAGATCTGTTCGTCTGTAATATTTTTTGCTTGCTGTATTTGCGTATTGGTAACCACGTAGAGATCATGCCCACATTTGTCACAAATATGTTGTCTTGGGAATTTAGGAAAAAGCTGTTTTTCCGCGCCACAAACCGGACAAAGGTCAATCAGTCTCTCGTTATGGATAGCACACGTCTGGGTTTGTTGGAGCGTCCAGTAAAGTCGCAAGTACGGAATTCCTCCTTTATCCTTATCATCTTTCCAGCAGGATGGACACCAATACATTGTCTCCCGCAGTAAGCCATGACCTAGTGAATCTGAAAGAAACTCTATTGGTTTAAGCGTCATTAGATCAGGGTTGACTTTTCCATTAGATGCTTCTCGAATAGCTTTAGCAAATCGTTCCTGCATTACGCCAATCCCATTACAAGTACGTAGCCCTATACCTGGAATACGGTCTTCTTTTGGTAGGTCATCTTTATCCAGCACAGATTTTAAAAGTCGGCCTGTGTAAGGATGCGACCATTCAGAAAGTAATTCAGCCTGATGACTGAGGTAGCTACTTAGCGCCTCAACATTACCGGTTCCGGCCCCCTGAATTGGAAGGCTCAGAAAGTAGGGGCATGTGTATTCGTGAGACTTCAGGCGGCTCACTGGAGCCGCCTGAATCTTTTCCAAATTAAACTTCACCGGTTACATACCTTGTAGGGTGCTGCTTACCCGGCTTTGGGTTCCCTCGCTGTCCTTTGGATTCCACAAAATCCATATTGAGTTGATCAGGAAGATCATCAGCCTGTACTTCATCAGGATTGAAATCAGCAAATGAATTATGATACTCAACTTCAAAATTCTTGATCGCCTTTTCCATCACCATCAACCGCATCTTTGAGAATTTATTTTTTACAAAGGTCTCATAGGATATTTTCGTTAGCTTTTTCGAGACGCAGTATGCTATCGAATCATAGAGCCATGTAGCGAGCAAGCCAGGGCAGCCTAGACTATGATTGTAAATAAACAAAAAATCCTTATTGATCTTTGGAGACATATTCAGGTCAAGCGCCTGCGTCAACCCCAGATAGAAAGAAGCAAACTCCGATATCTCTTCTGTATTTTTCACATAGCGAGGAAAATAGACCGGCGTGATACGACGAGAAAGCTGCTCATTGAGGTTCAAGATTTCCCTGGACTCATGGGTACCAAACAATATGAATTTCGTATCCATGGTGTTTGCCCAGTTTTTCAATCGATTCACGTTTGCTTTGCGATCTTTATAACTTAGCCCTTCGACCAAATTCTGAGCTTCGTCAATGATGATCGCAACAGGCTTGAGCACCTTTACTCTAAGTCGAATCAGTCGCTCCAACTGTCCTATATTAAGCCTGTTGACCGACGGCCCTTTCCCTCCAGACTTCTTGCATTCTTCCGTATAATCCAGATCGATCTTCCGGCTTAAATCGACCTCACCCAGCAGCAATAGCAATTCCTCTAGAAATGCACGCCAGGGGAACTCTCCTTTATATTGACTGGGTGCTTCTATATAGAGAGGGTAGCTATTAAACTGTCGCCACCCACCGTCCAGGCGGGCTACCATTTTTGAGATTAGTAGTTTGGACATTCTGCTCTTACCAACACCGGTTGGTCCAACCACACAAAGGCATTCATCTCGCCGACCATATTGCATAAATCTGAGTAACTCAGCCTCAACCTCATTCGCGATAGAATGAGCCACATATATTTCATGCTCCAAAGCATGTAGGGTAGTTTTATCCATAATTACACCTCCTCGTAAACGACGGAACACGGTTGAATTGTCATCAGATCGACATCACTGATCTCTGGCAGATCCTCATTTACCGAAGAACTATCTTCAGTAGCGCGCGATACTGAGAACAGAGATTTTTCCTGCTCATGCAAGTTTTCGTGTTTTGGCAGAGGACGGGCATGACCCGTTTGATAAGCCCTGATTTGAGTTTTGGATCTGCCGTAGACTTCCAAATGCGCGTGCTGTATTCCCTGGTCGTAGCATTCTCGTACCAGAGGGTCAATGGTGTTCATTTGCACCCATCGGTCTTTGATTCGAGCCCACACAAAACGGATGTCATAAGGGTCGTATTTCAGAAGAACTTTTAACTTTTTACCATTGTAACCGTCCACTCGTTTCGTCAAACGATACAGCATGTGGTTAAACTTAATTTGATTTTTGTTTATCGTGTAGTAACCACTGTTTCGACCCAGGGGTAACGTGGCAAGATAGAACTGCAGCTCCGAAGTGGGCTGGACTCCAGGCAGCTCATCAAAACTAGCTAACGATTGATCAGACCGGTGCTTGGGTGTGTCAGCGATACCTGCTCGCTGCGTTTCTGGATAATAGAGATAAGCATATTCTTTTAGCGCAATACAGAAGTCATCGGGCGTCCATTCAGGTTTGGGCTTATGAGAAGTGGAATGAGATCGTCCTAGCTTTTGGAGCTGCTTATTGCCATCCAAATGATGAATCAACTCCGTCTCCGAGATGCCAAAAGTCCGTTCAATCCCTGACCCATGCCGGCTATACCCTACAGGCCTGCGGCGTTTATGAATTCCCAAAGATGCGAGAGTTCGATCAAGGTAGACACTCTCAAAGTCAGAACCTCTATCAAAAACAATCATTAGAGGAAGTGTCCCGTGCCTTTTATAACACTCTCTCAAAAGCATCATAGTGGCCCGATAAGATGGTTTCTCGAAAGTGGCATAGATCGCCAAAATGTTTCGTGAGTAGCCATCATACATAAAGCTCCAATTCATCGTGCCCTTTATAGGCTCGCCATTTAACTTGGAAATAAATGTCATTTCGATCGGTGAATGGTCAATATGGGCCAATTGAAATGCATGATCCCCCTGATAAGGGAGTGTGTAATCAAGCGTTAATTCTAGCGGCTGAGGCCCTAACTGATATGCCGCTCTTGCGCCTTTTTGCAAACGAGTCTTCTTCGGCTCAGGAGCGTATTTGTTGAAACGCTTATAAAAGGTTTTCATTGAGCAGGACGGTAATTTAATCTTCTCAGATTCCTCTACATATTGATCGAAGAAGTATTTCAGAGGCCCTGCTGAAGGCTTAAGACCTAACTTGAAATATTTTTCCATCAAGTCTATAACTTGCGGTAATAGACGCGTATCCCTATTGCCTCGCTTGTGAGACTGATCAATTAAACCCAATAAGCCATCGCCATATTTTTCCCTGGCGATTTCATAATAATATTTGAGTCGATAAAGTGTCCGGGCTGAAAGATCCGTATCGACATCACCCTGTAGCTCATGTAAGCGCTGCATAGCTTCATCAAGCTGCCTGGTTGAAGCGCTACAGATCAAGGAAACGGCATCTGCCGACTTATCTGCTATATTCAAGCTGCTAACATACAGCTCAGATTCATCGATGAGCCGAGCCACCTCTGCTCGACTTAAGGAGACAGTTTTATCTGACTGATGAATTTTTAATGCGCAATCTATAGATTCATTAACTGAGATAATCTGCCATTCTTCATTCCCCCACCAAACTAAAGGCTCTTTCTCCAGATGAGAAAGATCTTGTACGGGTACCAATTCTTTTTCCTGGTGTAGTTTTTTGATGGCGCCAAGATAAGTGTCATCAGCGTAGACCCATACCCGGTCTGGATAAATCAATAGTTCCCGCTCAATATTCACAAACAATTGGCGTGAGAGTATTGCAGACAAGATAATCAGTTGACCGAACTGTTTGGTGAGATCAGATAGACGACAACGATTTTCCCGGAGCTTTATATGTCCCTGTATTTTTTCAATACATTCGTCACTATAAGGTTCAACTTTTGGAAAAAACTGCAGAAGGTAGTAGCAATTTCTGGTGAAGCAAACTGAAAATTCACGATCAGTTATGATTTTATGGCCGAACCCGTATTCCTTACAGGTATCAATCGCAGGCGGGCTCATGAAACCGTTTTGAGTCTTAACGAATTTCTCTGGTGACTTTTCTATAAGTTTAAGTAGCTGGTTTTCAGGCTTGCACTCGGCAAAATACACTTCTGTTTTTGTCACCACTAAAAAATCTTGGGTTGAGAGGTGTGATACAACACGACCATTTTTGAGGTACTTGAATTTAATTGGCTCCGGTTGGTCGAGGTACAGAATGACAATGTCATTCATTTCGCACCAAAGCAAAAATGGCGCCTCGCAATGTCGGGACTCTGAATTTGTTGTGAATCCATTTTTATGGGATGCGTAGGTATCATGAACATGACCAAACAAGCCATTGCCTTTCCGAGAAGGTGCAAAGGCGTCATAGTTTCTTAAAACGTAAGCAATGCCGTTTTTCGGAATACCCAACTTTTTTAAATGTTTAACGAGTTCTTTTCTTTTAATAGCCATTTTGAATTCCTCAAATTTTTATTTGAAAGAAATTCGTGGACGTTCCTTTGAACGTATCCTGTCAAAGCGTTATCCAAATAGAGCGGTTATCCTTTTAAGCATAATCATCAAATTATGTGGGTCACACTTCTCATACACTGAGCATATATACTCAGTAATCTCCAATTTGAATCTCTGTAGATAAAAGAAGCCACTGACTATTTGTTATTTCCCTATGTAAACGCAAAGGGAACGCCACGAACCTTATTTTTGACAAAGAAGTACTTGACTATCGGAATTCGGAAGGTAGTATTACGGTTACGAAGCGAAGGTAAAACCTTCCGAAAGAGCCGGAATCAAGAAATTGTTTTCGGTTTTTTTGTTTCTATGTCATGAGTTAGCCCCCCCCCCTTTTAAATATTCATTAAGTTCTTCATATCCTTCGAGACTGCCTTCCTTTAATCCCAAGGCAATTGCGATGCGATGACTTTCTCCTCTGAGTGTTTTTCGATTTCCAGAAAGAACCTGATACACCAACGCTGTATTAAAACCATTCTTTTTGGCCCACCCACTTAAGCTTAAACCTCTATCTGCGAATGCTTTCTTAATTTCTAGAGCGGTTTTAGGCATTTTTTATTACAAAAGTATTAAATTATTTGTCACTATAATATTAATTGGTATATTATTTCAATCCTATTGGACAAAGTTCTACAAATGCTGACAAATCCAAACTTTGGAAAAAGATTGAGTACAGAGAGAAAAAGACTTCGTATGACTCAAGCTGATTTTGCTGAAGCCTGTGGTGTAAAACCTGCATCTCAATTTTTATATGAAAGAGGGGATAGGACTCCAAACGCAAAATATCTTTCGAAAGCAGCTAAAGTTGGTGTTCATATTGGCTATTTATTCCAGGGAGACTCTGCCAAATATGGAACCAATATTTTGGCGACCGATGACCTTGTCAAAATTTTTGTTGAATGTGACACTAAGTGCCGTGATACCAATGGTCGATTACAGGATCTAGAACATCGGATTAAATATTTTAGAGATTCCATCGAAAAATGTGCAACATTAGCTACAAAGAAATTAAAAGATTCAGCTTGATTAACATGAAGTTTATTCGTGGATTATTTTTGTATGGTGGCTTTATTCGAATATTTCTGCATTGGTGGTATTTCTTCAAATTGGATGATGTTGTAAGGCTCTCCAAAGCGGATTCAGATTTATTTAAAGCTGAGGGCATTTATACGAAGTACAGAAGAAATAAAGAAAAAATACTCTACGGACAGTCTTTTACATTTGCCCAAGAGTGCACAATTAAGAAACTTCTAAGACAATTTCCGGAACATCTTGTTGAAGGTCTAGTTTTTGGCAGATACATACTTAGAGAAGGCGGTATAAAGTTCAGTCCGTTAAAAGAATATCCATTGGCAGCATTGGCAACTGTTACGATAGGTATGATGTTGGTTTGGTTGTCGGGATTAATAACAATAATTTTATCAACTAATGAGACGATTCTTTTGAAAATATCCTTGATATTAGTTTTTACTGCACCATTAACTGCGTTTTATTATGTGACAGGCACTTTAGTTCTATACCCGTTGTTTTGTTATCACAGAATGAAATGCCGCACACAGAAATAACCTCAAAAGCGTAGTCAGAATGACAAGAAAAGCTGCAGCTATAAAATAACTACTGCATTTTACTCGTACCAATTATTAACGGTTAGAGCCGACCTACTAAATCCAAACTGAAAATTACTTGTTCGCCTTCGAATGCCGGCTTTTCTTCCTCAAAGTATCCCCCTTTCCTCTGTTAATCGCAGAGTTCAATGCCTGAAGATTGCGAGTAGCATCACTCCCGCCTCTGCTTTTAGGTTTAATATGATCCACATCCCACCCCAGAGTAGAACCTTTACCGTGTGATGATTTGTAAATTGTTTTGCCATATGGATCCTGGCGATATAAATCAGGATCTTTACCCCGAATCGTTTTTGCGTTATTCCACGCCTTATCACGCTGAGCTTTGGTAGCCATATTTGATTCCAATCTAAAGTAAAGAAACTTTACTGTACAAATAATTTACATAAGGTCAACACTAAGGCAGAATGGGTGCCATAATTTTTGGACTCACATCAAATGAGCATAGAGAAACATGAGGTATTGCTTAGGCTAAGAGCCATAGAGTTATTGTCGTACTGGGAGGGGCGCCTGGTTACTAACCGGCTTATGAAAGGCTTCGGAATCAGTCGGCAGCAAGCGTCAACTGATATCAAACGATATATGGTGAATCATAATCCGGATGCACTGGTACACGACCCCGGAGTGAAAGCTTATGTACCCAGGCCAGGATTTCGACCAGTATTAACCAAAGGCCATATTAACGAATATCTGGATATGGTTTCCGGCCTCGCTAGTGATTCGATGGCCATCACCCTGGAGACCACAATTAACCTGGCTTCAGTTCAGTTACCAGATCGAACTGTAAGACCGGAAGTGGTCCGCGAAGTGCTTAAAGCTTGCCGTAATACCGGAAGCATCAAGATTTTGTATGCTTCCATGGCCAATCCCGTTTGGAGTGAGCGGATCATTTCTCCGCATACTGTTGTGTATTCTGGCTTTCGCTGGCATGTTAGGGCGTATTGCCATAAAAATAAGGAATTCAGGGATTTCCTGTTGTCCAGAATCGACAGGACGCCCCAGCCGGCAACCCAAATTGCACCGCCTTCGTCAGAAGATACTGAGTGGCAGGAGTCTATAACGCTTACGTTGATCCCAAACAGCAAATTAACAGACGGCCAGAAAGCATTGGTAGAGAAAGATTATGGAATGCCCGATGGTAGACTCCAGTTAACGGTAAGAAAGGCATTGGCTCATTACACCTTGCAGCGCTATCAGGCGGCAATTACACGCGATGATGCCGAAGATGAATTCAAGCACCCAATTCAGCTACTTGAATCAGATCTAAAGAAGATAAGCCCCTATCTTTTTTCAGCTAACGCGTAAAAAGAAGGCAATATGGAAAACTTTCATTACGATAGCGATTTAACCGGTGGCTCGCTAATGGTTAGGGAAAGCAGGGTTATTGCAGATCTTATGCTGAAAGAAACAATAGCAGAAGAATGGGATCATGCCATTCGAGTGAAGAACTTGCTGCAAAAGCGAAGTCCTGCATCGGCCAAACGGAATGCACAGGCCATTCGTAAGCGCCTGGATCGAATGGAGCCTGAATTTTGGAAAGCATTGCGAGATGGGGATGAAGAACTCGCTACTCAGGTGGCGTTTTGTGCTGCACTTGAGAGGAATCTCTTGCTGGTCGAGTTTATGGAACGTATTGTTAAAGACGCTTACCAAACTCACGCAGAAAAATTAGAAGCATATCAATGGATTGACTTCCTTGATGACTGTGCCAATCGAGATCCAGATATTCAGGAATGGACTGAGTCTACTAAAAAGAAAACCGGTCAGGTAGTTTTTCGAATGTTGGCTGAAATGGGCTATTTGAAAAGCACACGTAGTATGATTCTACAGCACGTACTTATAAGGCCAGAAGTCAGGGTTATGCTTGTGGATAACTATAAAAATAGATTGAAAGAATGTATGGAAGTGTCCTCGCGAGGGCACTGATAAAAATTAATAATGAAGTGAAATAAATGGATCAAAAGTTACAAAATAGACTTAACCAGATTCCGGAGAAAATCCTCTCAGATGGGTTTCTCAAAAGTCAGGGCCTGGGCAATGAAATTGGTTTCTGGATCTTCGATTACGACCCATCAGCAGAACTTGTGGTTCGTCGATATATTACCTTCCTGGAAGACATGCTGGCAAAAAGGCATAGCCAGATCAAATTAGCGCACATCAATTTGCTGGATTCTTTATTTAAATACCTGAGTGATAGAGGCTTTATTGATAAAGCCATTACGATGCAAAAAAACAAAGGAGACGATGCCTTATTAAAAGCATTGTCAGGGCCAATGCACATGGATAAATTCGCACCGTTTGTTGTAGAGAGTAGTCAGGCAGATGAGATGGATATGGTGATTATTTCAGGTGTTGGTTCGGCCTGGCCATTGCTTCGCTCGCACAACCTGCTCAATAGCTTGCATTCATTGCTGGGACAAACGCCATTGGTTCTGTTTTATCCTGGTAGCTATGACGGCCAGACAATGAGCCTGTTTGGCGAAATTCCGAGCAATAATTATTACCGGGCATTTGAATTAGTGCCAAAAGATCCGGTTAAGGAAGATAAAAAATGAATATAAGAAACATGTTTGTAAGACCACTTGACCGATCCATCAACGGTGTTGTCAAGGCTGATCAAAATGATGATGCGACCGTATACCAGGAATTGGACGAATACGTAGTGACCAATGAACTGGAAAATCATTTTCGCGCTTTCTTCGAATCCTATGGCACCGATACCAGCGATCCGAGCATCGCCAATCGGGTAGGAGTGTGGATCTCGGGATTTTTCGGTTCGGGTAAATCCCACTTTCTGAAAACACTGTCTTATATCCTCTCGAATAAGGATGCCGTTGATGCAGGAGGAAACCATAGGCAGGCTGTTCAATTCTTTGATGAGCATAAAGTCCGCGATGCCATGATCCGTGCCGATATCGACAGGGCCGTCAGTAACAAAGCGGATGTCATCCTGTTTAATATCGATAGTAAGGCCAGTTCTAATGACGATGGCAATCCAATCCTCAATGTTTTCCTGCGCGTTTTTAATGAGCACCAGGGGTTTAGCGGAGATCATCCGCACATCGCACACATGGAGCGTCACCTCGAACAGAAAGCCGCCTACGAAACTTTTAAGACGACATTCAAAGCTTCCAGTGGGCAGGACTGGGAGACGGAACGAGACGGTTATCACTTCTATCAGGATGATATCGAAAAAGCTTTGGCAGAAGCTTTGGGGTTATCAGCCGAAGCAGCAAAAAAATGGTTCGAAGAGTCTGAGGAAACCTTCAGCGTTTCGGTTGAAAACTTTTGCCACTGGGTAAAAGAATACCTGGATACCAAAGATGGTAAGCATCGTGTACTTTTTCTGGTAGATGAAGTTGGTCAGTTTATCGGTAGCGACACTAAATTGATGCTGACCTTACAGACCATCACCGAAAATCTCGGTACTATTTGTAAAGGGCGAGCCTGGATTATTGTGACATCGCAGGCCGACATGGATGCGGTACTTGGCGAACTATCATCTTCCAAGGCTAATGATTTTTCCAAGATTGCGGGGCGTTTCAAAACTCGATTATCCCTATCAAGCTCCAACACGGATGAAGTTATTCAGAAGCGCCTGTTGCGCAAGACACCTGAGGCTGAAGCTGAGTTAAAAGCCATATTTGAGAAAAAGGGAGACATACTAAAAAATCAGCTGTCATTTGATCGTACCGGACCCACGCTTAAGAATTTTGATGGCCCGGATAGCTTCGTTAATAACTATCCCTTTGCGCCTTACCATTTTCAGTTGGTACAAAAGGTCTTTGAAGAAATCCGTAAAGTAGGCGCTACCGGAGCACATCTAGCCTTTGGCGAACGCTCTATGCTGGATGCATTTCAAATGGCAGCCAATGCCATTGCCGTGAAAGAAGTGGGCGCACTTATCCCAATGCATCGTTTCTATCATTCGGTCGAAGGCTTTCTCGATACCGCTGTCAAGCGCACCATCGACCAGGCCAAAGACAATGCCACGCTGGACGACTTCGATGTGCAAATGCTTCGAACCTTGTTCATGATCCGCTATGTAGACCTGGTTAAAGGCACGCTCGACAACCTGGTTACCCTGTCGATCGAGCAGATTGATGACGATAAGCTGGCATTGCGCAAACGTATCGAGGACAGCCTACTTCGCCTGGAAAAAGAAAGCCTCATTACTCGAAATGGTGACGAGTATCAGTTTCTAACCAACGAAGAACGCGATATAACTCGCAAGATCAAATCTACAGAAATTGCCAGTTCGGATGAAAACAAGGAACTCAGCAACCTGATATTCAAGGATTTACTCAAAGATAAAAACAAGTTCCGCTATTCGGTGAATAAAACCGATTACAGCATTGGTCGTTATCTAGATGGGCATACCCAGGACGGTCGCTATGATTCGGACCTAAAGGTAGAGTTTGTGTCGCCACTGGATGCTGATTACAATCGGTACAGTGATGCAGGTTGTATCAACAAAAGTACCGAAGGCATGGCGCTATTCAAACTGGCCGATGACAAAAGTTTTTATACTGAACTACGTACCTTCCTCAAAACCAATAAATTCATACGGCTAAATGATGATGGTGCGCAGTCCGATGTGACTCGGATCCTGGCGGATCGAGGGCGTGAAAATCAGGAGCGTAAAAAGCGCCTGCGTGCAACGCTAGAGGATATGCTGCTCCAGGCAGAGGTCTACGCTTTAGGCCAACACCTGGATCTAACTAGTAGTAGTTCGCTAATCCGATTTGATGAGGCTTGTCAGTACCTGCTGGAAAATACCTATACCAAGCTCGGCTATCTCAAGATTTTTCAGGATGACCCCTGGCGTGAATTAAAGGCCGTGTTGACTGTTGACGATATCGGCCAATTAGGTCTGTCGCTTGATGGCGAAACGGGTAATCCACGAGCGACTAGAGAAGTCGAAGATTACGTCAAACTGCGAAGCCAGCAGGATAGCGTGATCCTTTCAGAAATTGTTGAGCGCTTCAGTAAAAAGCCCTTCGGCTGGCCAGATGCTGAAATTATCCTGATTTTGGGACGGCTTGCAGCTATGGGTCGCGTCACCTTTATGTTGGGGACCAGTAGCCTACCCACAAAGGAAGCATTCGAACCACTGCAAAACTCGCGTCGCCGCCGCGAAGTTAAGGTATTGCGTAAACGTCAAACTAATGAACAGGTATTAACTGAGGCCCGTGATCTGACCCAGGATCTGTTCTCGGCGATGGGGCCCGCCACAGAAAAAGAACTATTTGAATACTACGTCCAGCATCTAGAGCAATGGTTAAGCAACCTGAAAAGCTATAAAAGCAAAACTGATGTCGGTCGGTTTCCCGGGAAAAGTGTTATCGAGAAATCAATCCTTACGCTGGAGCGGCTGCTCAACAATGACGACAGCTTCGACTTTTTCAAAGAAGTGGTCGATAACAAAAATGCCTATCTGGATCTGGAAGAAGATTACCGAGATATCCATGAATTCTTCACCAATCAGCTGCATACCTGGCAACAACTGCAACAGGCATTGCGTCATTTTGAAAAAAATAAGCAGGCACTGGATAAAGATGACAAAGCCCGAACGGCTCTGGCAGAAATGCAATCGATTGAATCTGCCGATGCGCCTTATAGCCTGCTGCATAAAATCGCAGGACTGGTGAGCACGGTAGAATCGGTCAATGAAACCATCCTGACCGAAAAACGTGCTCATGCAATGGAGCGGGTTGATATCAAAATCAACCAGCTACAGGCTGAGATCGAAAAAAGCGGTATTGGCACACCAGAACTTAGTAATAAATTGCTTTACCCTCTACAGCAGCTTAAAGCTGATATCGAGACTGAAACAGGTATCTCGGGCATATACATGCTACAAACGGAAACTGCCGAAGAACGCCTGGCTGACAGCATGTATGAACTGGAAAGGGTTATCCAGCAGTCAATTGAAGAAGCAGACCGTAAGAGAAAAATCGAAGAACAGTCTAAGAATTACGGTGAAGGTGGTCAGGCTGATGACCTGGATAAAACGCCATCACCTCCACCTAAACCACCGAAACCGGTAGTCGAAATCACCGCCTCAAGTGTATTCAATAAAGTCAGCCAGAGTGTCTATCTGGAATCAGAAGCGGATATTGAGCGGTTCATCGATGCCCTCAAAACCGAGTTGGAACAGGCGGTCAATAATGACAAGCGCGTGCGTATACGCTGAACCAATGGATCATCAGGAAGCATTATGAATACAGGATCAATCAAAGCCTACGCGCCCAAAGCCCGTAATAACTTTATCGCAGCCATGTCCAAACAGGCCGCGAAATACGGCATAACGGAAAATGCCATTGAGCCAGGTGAAGTGAAAGGAGATCTGCTCATTATTGGTGGTAAGCCTTTCCCACTGACCATGGCTAAACCACGCGAAGCCTTAATACATAAGATTCAGCTACTGGGTTTTGCTCAGGTCATGGAACAGGTGGCTTACAGCTGGTTTAACCGTCTGTGCGCCATCCGCTACATGGAGTTGGCCGACTATCTGGGACATGGGCGACGTGTACTAAGCCACCCTCAGCAGAACAACCAGTACCAGATCCTGGATGAATGCCTGGATATAGACTTGCCGGGACTAAATCAGGCTAAAGCTCGTGAGCTAAAACTGGACGGCAGCAAAGACGAAGAACTCTACCGCATGCTATTACTGGCACAGTGCCATGCCTTGTATAGCGCCATGCCATTTCTTTTTGAACCGGTTGACGATGAAAGCGAATTACTCTTGCCCGATAACCTGACCAAGACCGATTCCTTAATCCGTGATCTGGTTGACAGCATTCCTGAACAGGACTGGGCCAATATCGAGATCATCGGCTGGCTCTACCAGTTCTACATCTCGGAGAAGAAGGACCAGGTCATCGGCAAGGTGGTGAAGTCGGAGGACATCCCGGCGGCGACCCAGCTCTTCACGCCGAACTGGATTGTGAAGTACATGGTGCAGAACTCGCTGGGGGCGCAATGGTTGGCGACCTATCCGCAGTCACCGCTCAAAGGGCAGATGGAGTACTACATCGAACCCGCAGAGCAGACCGACGAAGTTAACGAGCAACTGGCGGAGATAACACCCGACGAGTTGAATCCAGAGGAGCTGACCCTCATTGATCCGGCCAGTGGCTCGGGGCATATTTTGGTAGAGGCTTATGAACTCTTCAAAGCCATCTATCTGGAACGTGGTTATCGGCAACGGGATATCGCGCAACTGATTCTTGAGAAGAATTTGTTTGGGCTCGACATTGATGAGCGGGCGGTGCAGCTGACGGGCTTTGCGTTGATGATGAAGGGGCGCGCGGATGATCGGCGGTTGTTTGAAAAGCAGGTGAAGCTCAATGTGATGGCGCTGGTGGATAGTGCGGGGTTTGATGCGGAGGCGTTGGCCAATGGGGTGAAGCTGGCGGACTATGGATTGGAGTCTGAGGATCTTACGGCGCTGGAGCGGTTGTTTGAGCATGCGACGACTTTTGGGTCTTTGATTCAGGTGCCTGAGGGGTTGGCGGGGAAGCTGCCGGGGTTGAGGTTGTTGAGTGAGGTGGTTAGTCAGGATTTGTTTGTTTCGGAGGCGCTTGAGGGGTTGGGGGTGTTGGTGCGGCAGGGTGAGGTGTTGGCTGGGGAGTATGATGCTGTTGTGGCTAATCCGCCGTATATGGGCAGCAAGCACATGGGTACACGGGTGAAAGGATTCGCTAGGGACCATTTTCCTCACGCCAAGAGCGATCTCTTCGCTTGCTTCATGGATCGCAGTTACACGCTCTCGAAAGATGAGGGCCACACCTCCCTGGTCACCATGCAAAGCTGGATGTTTCTTTCGAGCTTTGAGTCTTTGCGAGAGGTGATGCTCCGAGAGAAGACAATCGAGACGATGGCACAAATTGGATTCAACAGCTTTCCGTCGATGAATTCAAAGATTGCGATGGCGACTGTCTTCTCCACTGCAAACTATCGTGTCGAGAACTTTGTAGGCACTTTCATCGACCTCAACAGTGCTCCGCACTCTGCTAACAAGCAGGCAGTATTCTTGGCCCGAAGCCCGTCTGATCAATTTCAAGTTGCAGCAGAGGAGTTCAAGAAGATCCCAGGTAGTCCGATCGCGTATTGGGCGAGCAACAAAATACGGGGTTTGTTTCAAAGTAATTCAGCTTTGTGCTCCACGCTAAACCCTAAACAAGGCAGTTCCACGGGCGACGATGAGACATACGTTCGCTATTGGAACGAAATCAACTACGCCGCGTTGGGTATTGGCTTTGGCTCACAACACGAAGCTCACGAAAGTGGCAAAAAATACTTCCCTTTCGACAAGGGAGGGGAAATCAGGAAATGGTTCGGCAACAACGACAAAGTCCTTCGATATGATCTTGTGTCATACGAAGAGCTACTTCTTCTTGGGAATCATCTTCCGTCGAGAGATCTGTACTTCAAGCCTGGAATTACATGGTCGAAAATTACTCTCCGAATGAGTGTTCGGTTTGACGATCCCGGGTTCATTTTCAGTTCTGTTGGACTAAAAGGCTTCCCTAAGACGCGCGATATGTGGCGCATCTTGGGGTACATGAATACGAATCTAGTAAACTTGTTTACTGGTATCTTGTCTCCAACGCTGAGTGTCATTTCAGGCGATATTGAAAAACTCCCTGACTTGAGACTTGGCGATGACGACGCGTCCCTACTTGAGATCAATGTCCGTAATCTTGTATCCGAAACGAAGTCCGACTGGAACGCCTACGAACGCTCCTGGGACTTTCAATCCCCCCCCATCCTGACGGCCCCCCCCGACCCAGCACACACCCTAGAATCCAACTACACCACTTGGATCACCCAAAATCGAGAAACCATCGCCGAAATGAAACGCCTCGAAGAGGAGAATAACCGCCTCTTCATCGACGCCTACGGCCTACAGGACGAACTCACCCCAGACGTCCCCATCGAGCAGATCACCCTCACGGTGAACCCCGCCTACCGCTATGGGGGTAAGCTCAGCGAAGATGAGCTCTGGACCCGCTTCCGTGAAGACACCATGGAAGAGCTAATCTCCTACGCCATCGGCTGCATGATGGGCCGCTACAGCCTAAGTAGACCAGGATTGGTTTATGCCCATAGTGGCAACAAAGATTTTGAGGTGATTTACTACGATAAACATTCCGACAATAAGATTTTTACTGACGAAGTTGCTGCAAAAGCACAACATGTACTTTCGAAAAAGATGGGGCTATTTTCCCCTGACGAGGATGGCATTATCCCAATCACGGATACCGAATGGTTCGACGATGATGCCGCCAATCGATTGGAAGCATTCATATCGGTAGCTTTGGATAAATCTCAGCTGGAACAAAACCTGAATTTCCTGGCCGATAACCTGTCACCGAAAAAAGGCGAAGGCAGCCGCGACACCATTCGCCGATACTTGAGTAACCAGTTTTTCAAAGATCATCTGCAAACCTACAAAAAGCGACCCATTTACTGGTTGTTCAGCAGCGGCAAAGAAAAAGCCTTCCAATGTTTGGTCTACCTACACCGCTATAACGAAAGCACCCTGTCGCGCATGCGCACCGAATACGTGATACCGCTCACCTCAAAACTGGCGACGCATGTGAATAAGCTGGAAAAAGACAAAGATGCCGCCAGCTCGACAACAGAAATAAAAAAACTCGAAAAAGAAATTGCCCGCTTACACAAACAACAGGCTGAACTCAGCAGCTTCGACGAGAAACTCCGCCACTACGCCGATAGACGCATCCACCTGGATCTGGATGACGGGGTCAAGGTTAACTATGGCAAGTTTGGGAATTTATTGGCAGAGGTAAAGGCTATCCATGGGAAAGCGCCCGACAGTTCAGGTAGGTAGATTATGGCAAAACTAGTTTTTTCTTATTCTCATGTAGATGAAGCCCTGAGAAATGAGTTGGAAAAGCATCTTTCTCCCTTAAAACGCATGGGGCGAATTGAAACTTGGCATGACCGCCGAATAGTTCCAGGCGAATTATTCGGCGCTGAGATTGATCAACATTTTGCTGGCGCAGATATTGTCTTGTTGTTGGTGAGTCCTGATTTCATCGCTTCTGATTATTGCTACGAGATTGAAATGCAGAATTCACTGAAAAGGCACGCTAGTGGTGAGGCTGTTGTCATACCCGTAATCTTACGGCCTTGTGCTTGGCACCAATTACCATTTGGGGAATTACTAGCGGCGACAACCGATGGTAAACCGATTATCCAATTTCCTACTATTGACGAAGGGCTTGTTCAGGTGGTTGAGGCAGTTTCTAAAGCACTCGATAAATTTAAATCGACCTCCATCATAGATGATTCATCTAGTATGCCCTGGCTGGATAAAAGTGAATCCCTGCAAGGTCAAACGATTAACCAGCAGCCACGTTCGAGCAATCTGGCAATCAAAAAAGAATTCACTGATCGTGACCGTGATCTCGCCTGTAGAGATGGCTTTGATTACTTAGCCCGCTATTTTGAAAATAGCCTGGACGAATTGAAAAAGAGAAATGCTGAATTAGAAACCGATTTTCGACAGCGCGATAAAGACAGCTTCGAATGTTCCGCGTATCTCAATGGTAAGCGGATTTGTCACTGCGGCATATGGCGATCCGGTCAAGCAGGACTTGGTGATATTTGCTACAGCCAGGGCGGTATTACTCAAAATAGTTGCAATGACAGCATGTCTGTAGGAGACGATGGATCAATGCTGGGCTTTAAAGCATTAATGGGCGGCATGATGGGGCAAAGCAGAGATGAGCTAATGACGGCTGAAGGAATGGCTGAGTATTTTTGGGATCAGTTCCTCCGGCCTTTGAAGTAGAATGAACAAAAAGTCGTTAACAAGTTAATCGGTGGCAGCAGGAGTAAATATGATTAAGTCTATTTGGATTGACAATTTTAAGTCACTAGTGGATTTTGAATTGCCACTGTCAAAGTTTACCTGCCTGGTGGGTTTGAATGGCGCAGGTAAGTCTACTGTGCTCCAGGCGATGGACTTTATCTCGCAACTGATGCTGGGAGATCTCGATGAGTGGTTGAAAACAAGACATTGGGAAAGTGCTGATATTAATTCAAAGCTGACTAAAGCAAGCAATATTGAATTTAAAGTAGTACTGGAAATGCCTGAATTTGGTGAAGTAAATTGGGAAGGCAGTGTAAATCGTACGACACTTCGATGCACTCAGGAAAAAGTTTCTATTGGGCACATGAACTATTTAAAAGTAGAGGATGGCCACTGCTTTTTGGGTAAATACAACAGCCAAAATATATCTGAAGTATTAGAAAAATCCCTACTTGAGCGTTTTACCATTATGTTTGAATATCAGGGGTCGATTTTATCACAGTTGAAAAATAGCCAGACAGAAGGAATTCTTTACTCACTAAAACACTTAATTTCAAAAATTCACTCACTAGATTTACTATCACCTGAGCTACTAAGAAGCCAGACAAAAATCTCAGATGGGCAATTAGGCCTTGGTGGTCAAAAATTATCTTCATTTATACATGAGTCGGGTAAAGAAGGTAAAAACACCCTAAAAAATGAACTTAAAAATATATATAGCCAATTGGATAGTATTGACACTAAATCTTTACGTGCGGGCTGGAAACAATTAGAGATTACTGAGCATTTCGGAGAACAAAAGCTTAAAACGACTGCACGCCATATGAACGATGGCATGCTGCGACTAATGGCAGTTCTGTCTCAGCTTGAATCGGGAAGCGAGTTCCTGTTATTCGATGAAATTGAAAATGGCATCAATCCAGAATTAGTCGAATTCCTTATCGATCACTTGGTCAAAGCTGAAAAACAGATCATGGTCACTACGCACAGCCCAATGATCTTAAATTTTTTAGAAGATGAAACCGCAAGGCAAGGGATTGTTTACCTATACAAAACCGAAAGCGGTTTCACCAAAGCGAAGAAACTATTCGAGATTCCTTCGCAGGCTAAAAAATTGCAATTTATGGGGCCGGGAGAAGTTTTTATAGATACGGATCTTACTCACTTATTTCGAGAAATAGCTGAAATCAGTAGTTGAGGGTTAAGGGATGTATTTATTGTTAAGTGGAGAAGGGCTAACGGATATCGGGGTATGTACCCCTGCTTCTGATTCCTGTGACGCAGATACGTTTCAGCCTGGCCCGATGGCCTGGATAGTGGATCAGCTTATGGACTCATTTTTAGACTACGACTTCTCTCACATTCAAACTATGCGGGTGAGTTTTGTGTCTGAACATTTCCTGGCGACTCATAAGCAACGGCCACAGAAGAAATCCATGTCGTTACGGGGTAAAAAGAAACCTGCTGAGACAAAATACTATTACGAAAATGCGAGAGCACTGGCTACAGCCGCAAAAGATAAAACTATCGAGGTAGACGATAATGTTATTGCCGTGTTGTTTCGCGATGCTGATGGCACAGCATCCGCAGGCAGAGGGAATTGGAGAGATAAAAGAATCTCAATGATTAACGGTTTTAAGGTAGAGGAATTTGTACTCGGTGTCCCAATGATACCAAAACCCAAATCTGAGGCCTGGTTACTATGTGCAGTAAAGGATAATCCGTATCAGGGTTGTGAAAACATAGAGCAAGAATCAGGAAGTGACAAAGGTACTAACCCATTAAAAAGACAATTGTCGAACGCACTTGCTGGCAATGATTCCGCATCTGATCTCAATAAGATTGTGCAAGAAAATATAGACTTACACGAAATACAAATGCCATCGTTTGAAGCGTTTAAAAATGATCTTAATAAGGTCGTAGCAATTGCTACAGGGACTTTACAGGAGCCGAAAATATAGCATGAATGAATTTGAAGTATTAGCCGACCGGTTTAGGTCAGTATTATTAGATGAGACTTCGATTGAGTCTTCTGACATAAAGTTGTGGACGAAAACAAATTTAGATAATTTGTGGCAATCGTTGTCTCAAAATGAAAAGACAGATAAACGCGGATTTATTGAAAAACTTATCGAACAAGTTGATCAGGCTCCACAGCACTCCGATGCGGCTAAGGATAGTAATGAACAACGTGCATTAGTACCTTTAGTCTGTGAAATATTAGGTATTTACTATGCCTACCCAAGTAATATTTCTCGTGAAGGTAAGCGCGAAACCTTGTCCGAATTTCTGAAAGCAGATATTGATTGTATAAAATCGCAAGGCCTATCACTCGAGAATTTCCCCATTGTATGCTCCGCTTTTTCCCATGGAGGAATTGGTAGTGGAGGCATGGGGTTTAATACCAACCGGCAAAAAGAAATTTACTATCTTATTGAATTCCTAAGTCGCTGGTATGACCTGCCCCTGGGAGAGCGCGAGTCACGTCTTAATCCAGAAAATAGAAACGTACTGCAAAATATGCTCGATGAACTTTCTGGCAGGCGTTCACCGCAAGTGAGGCATTTACTGCTGTTTTATATTAATCCTGATTATTACCCGAGAATAATTAGCACTGGTAATAAGCATAATATCGTCAGTGTATTTTCCGAGTTCGTTGATGAAGATGAGCTAAAAGTAGAATGCGGGCCGGAAGTACCAAGCTGGAATATTGACCAGAAAATCAAGGTGATTAGTTCCAAGCTGGAGCTTCTCCGGGGAGAACCTACAGAGTTTTATAGCGATGTAATAGAGCCTTTCTGGAATTCGAAGGCACAAGAAGGCCTACCGGATATTGACTCTGAACTACTGGAATATAAAAAGCAGATAGTGCTTTATGGGCCACCCGGAACAGGCAAGACTTACACAGCAAAATTGCTTGCTTCAGAGGCAATAAGATACCGTTTAAGTAAAACGATTGGCGTCAAGATCTTTGAAGATGAAGGGCAGGAAATGTTGTCTTTTGCTCTTGGGAAAAATATTCATCGTCTACAACTACACCCGGCATATAGTTATGAAGAGTTTATTCGTGGTCTTCAAATCAAAGATGGTGGTACGAGCTATGTGAATGGTTACTTGTTAAAACTTATAGAAAAAATGGGAGCAAGGCCGGAGATACCGCATGTTCTAATTTTAGATGAAATTAATCGGGTTGATCTGAGTCGACTTTTTGGAGAATGTTTTAGCGCGCTGGAAAATAGAGGGGAGTCTATAGATCTTCCAGGCACTAATGGTGGCGAGATTGTTAAGCTGTGCATCCCCGACAATCTTTACATTATTGGGACAATGAATCTAATTGATCATTCCGTTGAACAGTTGGACTTTGCCCTGCGGCGTCGTTTCCTGTGGGTTGAGGCAACCTATAATTCTGATGCGTTGCTCGCTATTTGTGAAGAAAATTGGAATCAACTCACATGGAAAGGAAGGCGTAAATTCGAATGGGAAGACGTTGAGTCAGATTTTGTTCGTTTAGTCGAGGCGGCTAATAATTTGAATAAAGCTATTGCGTCTGAGGGGGAATTGGGTCGAGATTTTATGCTTGGACATGTTTTCTTTTTTGATGCGGTTTCTTTTCTTTATAACTTTCTAAGCTCATACAGTAACAAACTTTCAACTTATCTTTTCAGAGCCAGTGGGTCATGGCGTGATCCGGTATCCAAGCTGTGGCGTTTGTCGCTTAACCCTCTGCTGAAAGAGTATTTAGCAGGCCTGGAGAGTTCTCAGCAAGAAGAAATTCTCAAAAAGCTCGAAGCTTCGTTTAAACCTGGGTCGTAGATTTATGGTTTTAACTGATTGCTCACCTATCCCAATTCCACAGTTCGCTGCAGAAAGCTTTGGCGGTAGAACTAGAGGTGTAGAGGACTGTAGACAGTGGCTCCGGAGATTGTCACAAAATGTGATGGCCAATGAGTTGGTACTGCCGATTGGTAAAAGTCGAATTGAGCATGAACCGATTGTCTATACGGATTCATTTGGTGACTGGTGGGTAGGTCGATATATTGGTTCAGTTAGTTTTGAAGGAATAACTATTACCATAGAGCCCAGGTTTGAAATGGAGTTTGTCGCACAGCAATTGCCATTGAATAAATTCGCTATGGTCAATATTGATGGACAGCAAATACACGGTGAGAAGCTGTTTCACTATTTGCAGGCGCTGATGTGGTTCAATCTGTTTAGTCGGGCTGCAAAACATAGCCTGCCAGTGGTTAAAGTTGAAAGTCATCATGTGTCTAATGTTATTCGTGGTCGGCTTGACGTAAGAGCCTCTATTCACAGACTGTCTTCTGGTTCTAGCTCAGTGGTGTCTATAGCCACTCAGAAAGAATTACTGAATCCATTGAGTATTTGTATTGCTTTGGCCTTCAATAAAATTCAGCGGTGGTTTCCTAAGCAAAACCTACTTCACTGGCTGCCGCCTATATTGGCATTAAGGCTTCAACAAGTGATTAGCGCAGTTTCACGTCATCATTCAATACCTCCCGTCGGCGAATTAAATAAGGTGAGATACACTTCTCTAACTTCTGCTTATAAACCTCTCATGAAGTTAAGTCTTCAAATTCTCAGTAATAGGGGGAGTGATATTAATGAGAATTCAGAATCAAAGGCGAAAGGTCTTTTGCTCGATGTTGCTGAGCTTTGGGAGATTTATGTTTTGAAGGCGCTAAGAGGTGCATATCAAGAAGGTCTCGATGTCGTACATGGTACGGAAGGAACAGACGATTATTTACTTACTAGCACTGTAACAGGCAGATCTATGGGGAAATTACTTCCTGATTTTCTGGTAAAGGCGGCTAATTCCGTCCAGATTGTTGCCGATGCAAAGTATAAACGCCTTGGCGATGCTCCCTGGTTGAGCCCCAAGCGGGACGATTTATATCAGATGAATGCCTACATGAGTCGTTATCAATCACAGATGCCACCTGATGCTCACTGTATGCTCATCTATCCGCAATGGGCTGATAAAAGATCCAGTGTTGTAAATGATGGCCCCTGGTTATTTAATTCTGGCGAATCATTGTCGTTTGTGACTTTGCCTACTGATATTCAAGCAGCAGTACTTCATTTGCAAAATTTGACTTATACGACGCCAAAAGCAGTATTAGAGGTTGGGTAGCACATAAAATGAATCTTGATCAACTCCAACAAGGCCTTCGCCAAGCCTTCCAGAAAGAAAACCACCGCATCGTCTTCTGGTATGACCCCGAAGGAGATTTTGAATCTGAACTGAGTGAGTTGTCCTTGCCTGAGGTCACTATCATTGACATGGCCTCAGAATCTGTTTTTGGTATTAAACTTAAACTTGAGCTGGAAGATACTGAAGGTAAATACCTGTTATATTTTCCCAGCGCAGAACCAGAAACTAATAAGGACTGGCTGCTGGATATCAAACTCTACTCCCGCTCATTCTATGCAGATCGGTTTTCAATCATTTTTAACGAGCTTGGCCTTAACCAACAGAGTTTGCGAGAACATCTGACAAAGCGCAACAAGTTTCTGGCAAGTAAAGCTCGTATTAACAACTTGAAAAAATGGGCGCTGGCGGACTTAAATGAAGGCCAGCTGGATTTGGCGATGATTGCTGTTGTGGTCAAATCTGAAAGTTGCGATCTTCCTCATATACTTTTTGCACTTGCAGAAGAAGCGGTTGAGGATGATACAGGGCTGGAAGAAAATCCTGCGTTCTTGATTGAGCTGGAGAAATATGGACTGGTTCCAGCATTGGTGACTGCCTTACAAACAGAGATAGGGTATCCCGCTTCAGCCGATGAGATGAATGGCGAGGAGCCGTTTAAGCTCGGACATTTTTTCATTCGATTACTGACGACAGGTTTCTGTGAAAGCACTGGAGAAATCCCTGACTGGGCGCAGGGCCTGACGATACCTTCAGGTAGTGCGAGGGCTACATCACGAGCGTTATTATCCCGATGGCGCGATAGTTCGCGATATTACAAAGCCTTCGATGGCATTTCCGGTTGGGTTTCTGAAGCCTTACGCATTAAAGATAAGTTAAACGATTTGGATTTAATAGTTCTGACGCAGGTTGCGACGTTTGAAGCGGTCGAACGTCAAATTATTGTGGAAATTGCTCAGGCCATTCCCGATGTAGATGCACCACAACTGGCTAAATATGCAAACATAATTGCCAGCCGCATGGATAACTATTGGGCATCTCGCCATAAAGATGACGTTATTCGTAAAAAATATCGCATCATTTATAGGGCGCTTTCTTCAGCTATAGACCTTTTTTCATTGCGTCACAATCATTCAAGCGGTTTTCATTTTGCGACTATCCATGATCTTTATAAAGCTTATGAAACTGATCTTTATAAATTTGATATGGCATATCGTCATTATTGGGAATCCTCTTATCGGGCTCATGTCGAAATTTTGAAATATCTGGATGAAGCAATTGAACAGGTTTATTCAAACTGGTTTATCGACAATCTTGCAAAAAACTGGGGCGAAAAAGTTGATTCGGAAGATAAGCTGAGTCATTGGAGAATCGACGGTATAGAAAATCAACAAGATTTTTTTCCGACGAATGTCTCACCAGCGCTAGGGAAGGCAAAAAACGCTCGTGTTGCGGTCATTATCAGTGATGCTTTTCGTTACGAAGCTGCAGTTGAATTGAAGGAAAGAATCAATGAAAAGCGCTATAGCGAGGCGACTTTGACATCGCAACTGGGTGTAGTCCCCAGTTACACAACATTAGGCATGGCTTCTCTGCTACCCCACGACACCCTGGAGTATCGAGAGGGTATCGGCGACGATGTGTTTGTTGATGGGAAGTCGACCAAAGGCACGGCGGCTCGTAATAACATTCTTTCTGCCCATAGTGGAATGGCAGTGACTGCAGAGGTGATGAAGGGCTGGTCCAGGGATGAAGGTCGCGAAGCACTAAAGAACAAACAGGTGATTTATGTATATCACAATGTAGTCGATGCCAGGGGCGATAGCTCGTCCACTGAATCGGAAACCTTTCTTGCTGTGGAACATGCCATAGAAGAGCTTACAGAGTTGACCAGAAAAATTTTGCTGCACTTCAATACTTCTACTGTCCTGGTGACAGCAGATCATGGCTTTATATTTCAGCAGAGCAAGTTGGATTATTCTGATCGCACCTCTCTTGCCGAAAAGCCATCAAATACACTTAAAAGTAAAAAGCGTTATGTCATCGGCTTTGACTTGCCCGAGCCGAAAGATGCGCTATCTGGTACTACTAGGGAAACAGCCGGTACGTCTTCTGATACGTGTTTCTGGGTGCCTAAAGGGGCCAATAGATTTCACTTCGTGGGTGGTGCTCGTTTTGTCCATGGTGGAATTATGCCCCAGGAAATTGTCGTACCTGTGCTTACGATTAAGCAGCTTCGTGGCGAAAAGGCCGAGAAACGCACCAAGCGAAAGGTTGGTGTTATTTCCCCTAAGGCTGGGTTGAAAATGGTCAACAATATTCAGCGATTCGATCTGATGCAAACCGAGCCTGTGTCTGACCAGATTTTACCCGTAACGATTTCTGTTGCGATATATGAGGGTGAAACGCTGGTGTCCAGTGAAGAGGTAATGACTTTTGATAGCCAGACCGATTCCGCTGCGGAGCGTGTGAAGCAGGTACGCCTGTCGTTAAGCGGCACAAATTTCGACCGCAAGAAAGATTACTTTCTTATTTTAAAAGACAAAGATTTTAACACTGAAGTCGAGCGTTACCGGGTGACTATTGATCTGGCCTTTACCGATGACTTCTTTTAAGCCTTGAGTACTCCTATGGATGTAGATAACGATCAAGATCTGGACCAACTTTTAAATCTGCATTTCGCTGGGCGAGTGGTTAGAAAGGATCTCACCAAGCTAATTAAAGAAGGTGCAAACGTCCCGGTTTACGTCCTTGAATATTTGCTGGGCATGTACTGCGCTTCGGATGATCCTGAGGTGATTGAGACTGGCCTCAATAATGTCAAAGCTGTTCTTGCTGAAAATTATGTCCGTCCTGACGAAGCGGAAAAAGTGAAGTCACTGGTTCGTGAACGAGGTACCTTTAAGGTGATTGACCGGGTCACGGTTCGCCTGAATGAGAAAAAGGATAAGTATGAAGCTGCTTTCAGTAATCTGGGCATCAAAGACGCTGAGATATCCTCCGGGATTGTAAAAGAATACGAAAAACTACTGGTTGGTGGTATCTGGGTGATTGCAACACTGAGTTACTATCACGAAGAGGGTCAGTCGGGATCCCCTTTTGGTGTGACACTGCTCAAACCAATACAGATGCCCAATATGAACATGCAAGAATTGTTTTCGGGTAGAGGTGAGTTAACTACTGATCAATGGCGTGAAACTTTAATCCGTTCGATTGGTATGGAGCCCGCAACACTGGATAAAGACGTTCAGTGGCATTTGCTGGCTCGCATGATTCCGTTTGTTGAAAACAACTATAACGTCTGTGAGCTGGGCCCGCGTGGCACAGGCAAGAGTCATATTTATAAAGAGTGCTCTCCCAATAGTATTCTTGTTTCCGGTGGCCAGACGACGGTAGCCAATTTGTTCTACAACATGAGTACCCGACGTATTGGTCTTGTAGGGTTGTGGGATCTTGTTGCATTTGATGAGGTGGCAGGCATCTCGTTTAAAGACAAAGATGGCATACAGATAATGAAGGACTTTATGGCTTCTGGTTCCTTTGCTCGTGGACGTGAGCAAATGGAAGCCTCTGCTTCAATGGTCTTTGTCGGCAATATCAATCAGAGCGTAGAGTCGTTGGTTAAGACCAGTCACCTTTTAGCGCCTTTTCCTGAAGCTATGATCGACTCGGCATTTTTTGATCGCTTCCATGCGTATATACCCGGTTGGGAAATTCCCAAAATGCGGCCTGAGTTTTTTACGGACAGGTATGGGCTAATCGTGGATTACCTGGCAGAGTTCTATAGGGAAATGCGTAAGCGTAGTTTTGCCGATGCTATTGATAAGTATTTCAAACTTGGCAATAACCTGAATCAACGTGATGTCATTGCTGTCAGAAAGACTGTCTCGGGTTTGATTAAATTGCTCTACCCCCACGGTTTGTTTGAAAAAGAAGATGTGCGTGAATGCCTGGAATATGCGCTCCAGGTGCGTCGACGGGTAAAGGAGCAGTTGAAGAAAATTGGTGGTATGGAATTCTACGATGTCCATTTCAGTTATATTGATAACGAATCCCTCGAAGAGCATTTTGTTTCTGTCAAAGAACAGGGCGGCGGTGGTTTAATACCAGAAGGACCAAGTAAGCCTGGATTCATTCATACGATAGGTCTGAGCCATAAGGGTATGCCGGGGCTATATCGACTGGAACTGCAGGTGACTAAAGGTTCTGGACGGCTGGCCACATCTGGTTTGTGGAGTTCCAGTGCCGCCAGGGAACAGGTCATGATTGCTTTCGATTTCTTCAAGGCGAACGCAGGGCGGATTAGTGCTGGTGTAAAAGTACTGGATCATGACTTTCACATTCATGCAGTGGAGCTACAAAATACAGGTCCATTTACCCATTTAGCGCTTACCAGTCTTGTCGCATTCGCATCAGGTCTGCTAGGCAAGCCCGTACAGAGCCAGATGGTAGTTATGGGCGATATGAGTCTGGGTGGCAGCGTTACGCCAGTGGAAAGCATCGCAGAGTGCTTCCAAGTGGCCTTTGATGCCGGGGCTAAAAAAGTGGCGCTGCCAATGGCAAGCGCTGCTGATATTCCGACAATCCCTGCGGAGTTATTTACCAAATTTCAAACCAGTTTTTATGCTGATCCGGTGGATGCTGTTTTTAAAGCTTTGGGTGTGGATTGATTAATTGAACGTTATCAGTCTGTATCGAAACAAAATCCCACGGGATCATTAAAAGCGAGCAAGTAGTGAATAAGTGCGCATACCTCATCGAAATTTATAGTAATTTAAACTGGTAATACACGTTCACACTAGGTGCTAGAACTATACTAAATTGGCATGAATCTAATTAGGGTGACTAATATGGGCGTAATTCAGCTGTTCAAGCTGTCTGCTTATAGTCAAAAATCTTTTCGAAACAAAGGCTTGTCGGGTTTTTTACCATAAGTTGTCACTTGCAGATTTTTACCATAACCTGGCAAAATGGACATTTTATGGGTGAATTTACAACTGCGATTTAAATTGAATGGCAAAATGGTGCCCAGGGGCGGAATCGAACCACCGACACGGGGATTTTCAGTCCCCTGCTCTACCGACTGAGCTACCTGGGCTTATTGGCTGGAAGCGCGTATTA
>Ga0316189_10000473_pt1 | contig 40036 bp, 34 predicted proteins | sample LowCovwburrow_MG_FD_204930 | JGI IMG/M metagenome (GOLD analysis project Ga0316189, IMG submission 204930) | Coastal sediment microbial communities from Maine, United States - Lowes Cove worm burrow | ecosystem: Environmental > Aquatic > Marine > Coastal > Sediment | place: USA: Maine...
GCGGCCATCGTGTCCGACGAGAACATTGTCGGGCTTGAAGTCGCGGTGCACGAGGCCGACCGTGTGTGCCGCCGCCAGCCCACGGCCCGCGCGCACAAACGTCTCGATGATCTCAGCCCACTCACGGTGCTGCTGATGGAGCCAGTCACGGATGGTCGCGCCGTCGATGAACTCCATCGCGACGAACACCCGCGCGCCGAACGTTCCAACATCGTGGACGGTGATCACGTTCGGATGACTCAGCTTGGCCATCGCCTGCGCCTCGCGCAGGAGACGGGCGCGGCCTCTTCCGCCGCTGGTCTGGCCCCGCAGATCTGGATGCATGACCTTGAGCGCGACCTTGCGGTCCAGCTGAGGGTCGAACGCGCCGTACACGACGCCCATCCCGCCCGATCCGATGCGCTCGAGCACTGTGTAGCGACCGAGATGGGCCCCGCGGGTCAGCGCGACCGTGCTGTCGATGGCTTCGGCCCCGACCGCCTCGGTCTCGTCGCCGGCCAGCGTCGTCTCGAGCGCTGCGCGGTGGTCGTCGGCGCTGTCGCTGAGCGGATCCATCGGTGGTACGGGCAGCATGCCAGGGGTGCTGCCCTGGCAAAAGCGCGGACGTGCCCGTGTATCGTACGATTGGCGCCAGCAACGCGACCGATGAGCCACCCAAGCCGACCGCTCACCCCGCCACCGGCCTGGCGGACAACGCTGCAGGGGCATGATGTCGCCCATCCCTGACCACGCCCAGGCGTCTCCGATGGTGCCCCCGTCCTCCTTGCTGCGCAGCACGCTCCTGGCGTTGCTTGTGCCCCGTCGGCTTGTCCCCATCCTGGTGATGGCGGGACCGCTGATCGCCGCCCAGATTCATTTGTCGGTCGACCCGTGGGCGGGGCCCCTTGGCGTGGCGATGTGCGTGGCGTTTTTTTTGCTGGCCCCAGCCAGCTGGCGGGCGCTTTTTCCCCCCGATGAGCCGCGTCGCACGTTTGCTGCGCCTTTCGGCAGAGTGATCGTCTATGCAGTCTCCGGGGCCGGAACGGTGATGATCGTGGGATCTGTGATCCCCGACCTGCTGGGGATCCAGCGCACGATGATGACCTCGGATATCAGCCTTTGGGTCTCGGTCGCCCTGTTCTGGGTGGGCGGCTACGGCCTGGGCCACACGATCGACATGGAGCGGTCGCTTGCTCGCGAGCGCGCACGCACGCAGACGCTGCAGCTCGAGGCGGAGCGCGCACAGCTGCTCGCGCTTCGCTCGCACCTGGACCCGCACTTTTTGTTCAACACGCTCAACGCCATTGCTGAGTGGTGTCGCGAGGACGGCGAGACGGCCGAGCGGGCCACGCTCGCGCTGTCGGACATGCTTCGGACCGTGCTCAAGGGCACTCAGGTCCCCTCGTGGCCGCTATCGCGCGAGTTGGAACTTTGTCACACGCTGCTGCGTCTGCATCGGGTGCGGGATCCCGAGCGCCTCAAGATTGCGCTAGAGCTGATGGAGCCATTGCCCTCGCTGGAGGTGCCGCCGATGGTGCTGCTCCCGCTGGTCGAGAACGCGATGAAACACGGGCCCGGGGCCGGGCACGCGGGCACCGTGACCCTCCGCGCCCAGGTTGATGCAACCGACTTCGTTTTCGAGGTCGACAATCCGGGCGAGTTCACGGGTCCGCGCGACGGAGGCGAGGGGCTGTCTCTCGTCGCGCGCAGGCTGAGTCACGCCTATGCGGGCGCGGCCACATTCTCCATCGACGGCCGCGAGGGCCACACTCTGGCGCGCGTGACCGTCCCGCTGCGCTGCACCAAACCCGAGACCAACGCATGACGACCGACGACACCATCCCCACGCTCCGCGTTGCCCTCGCCGACGACGAGCTGATTGCACGCAAGCGAGCGACGCGGTTGCTCGAGGCTCTGCCCGGCGTGGTCGTGGTCGGCGTCTACGCGTCCGCCGACGAAGTGCTCGCCAAAATCGATGCTGACGCCCCGGACCTGCTGCTGCTCGACATCCAAATGCCGGGCTTGTCGGGCCTGGACGCATACGCGCTGCTGCCCGAGGACGGACCCGAGGTCATTTTTGCCACCGCCCATCCCGAGCATGCCGTCGAGGCCTTCGAGCTGGGGGCTGTCGACTATGTGCTCAAGCCCATTGAGGCGCGGCGGCTGGGCAAGGCGGTCGCGCGGGCGCGGGCGCGCTGCGAGCTTGCGGCCCAGGCGGGCGGCACCGTCTCGACGGAGGAGGGCGGCGGCGTGCAGCTCGATAGGATCGCGGTGGGGACCCGCGAAGGCATTGTCCTGGTCGACCCTCTCGACGTGTCGCACGCGGTGTTCGATGGAAACCTGGTCACGCTGCACACCTCCGAAGGGGTGGCCCACCTGGTCGATGGAACACTGCAGGAGCTGTGCGGGCGTCTGCCCGAGGATCGCTTTGAGCGCGTGCATCGGCGCGCGGTGATCAATCTGCGCGCGGTTTCATTGCTCCGACCCACGGAGTCCGGCGGGTACGTGGCCGAGACCAAGTGCGGCGGCCAAGTACCGGTGTCGCGACAATCTGCCCGCAAGCTCCGTCGCTGGCTGGGATTGTAGGGACGCGTACCCGCTGTCTACACTGCAGGGGCGATGGAGTACCTCGTCCACGTCGCCAACCTCCTGTACGTCGTGTCCTACTCGGTTCGCGACATCTTGTGGCTTCGGCTGCTGACGGTCGTCGCGATCGCGACACTGGTGCCGTACTACATCGCCAAGTCGCTGGACGTGCCCGTGTACTGGAGCGGCCTGTTTTTCGCGATCAACGGATATCAGCTCTACCGACTTCTGCTGGAGCGTCGTCCCGTCCGCTTCACGCGGGAGGAACGCGAGCTGCACCGTGCACTGTTTCCGAGCCTCACCCCGCGTAGCTTTCTCAAGCTGCTGCGCGTGGGCGAGTGGGTATCGCCAGACCCATCGTCTGTGCTCGTCGAAACCGGCGAGCCGCTGCAGCACCTGTCGGTCATCACGGCCGGCGGCGTGCAGGTGGAGTGCAAAGGACAGACCGTGGCGCAGCTTGGCGTCGGGCAGTTCATCGGAGAGATGAGCTACGTGACCGGGCACCCGCCCGCGGCGCGTGTCACCGCGGGCGACGGGTGCCGCGTGCTTCACTGGCCCAGCGAGCCCCTGCGTGCATTCCTTCGGCACGAAGTCGATATCCGGGCGGCGCTGCAAAATGTGATCGGCAGCGATTTGGCCACCAAGCTACGCGGTGAGCCGCTGCGCGCTCCCGCGTGATTCGACGCCTCAGGGCACCACAGAGGCCGAACCCGCCGCGGCCATCGCCGCCTCGATCACATCGCCGATGACTGCGTGGTCACCCAGGAAGCGGTCTCGGTGATGAAAGCTGACGCGTCGTTCCGCGTCGATGACGATGACACCCCCTTGCTGGAGATTGTGGCCTTCGGGTTTTCGTGCGCCGAACATCGACGCGGCGCGGAAGTGCCGGAGCAGCGCGCGTGGACCAAACGTCGAGGCCACGCCGTTTCGGAGCCCGGCGGCCTTGAACGCACGCAAGGACGGATCGGTCACGACCTCGACCCGCTCGATCTCGATCTCGTTACGCTCCACGAACCCTTCGATGAAGTTCGCGGCGCCGTTGCCGACATAGACCACACGCAGCCCAAGCCGGGTGAACTCGGTCAGGCGCGGAGCGAGCTGGTAGACATGCTCGCAGCAGGCCGCGCACGCAAAGTGCCGCAGAAAGACAATGACGGCCGGGCTCTGAACCCAGCGCTGGCCGAGCGCAGTCGCAGCACCTTCGGCGTCCAGGACCATCGCCTCGGAGAGGGCAGGGGGAGCCGGCTGTGAGACCAAGTCAGCCATGGGCGGTCATTCGGTGGTCATGATGTGGGGGCAGTGTACATCCCGCATCGCGCGTGTGGCCCTTGCGCAAGCGCGCTGGTACCGTAGCCCCCACGGTGCTCGCCGCCCGTCCATCGTTCTTCGCCGACTGGGGTCGTCACAGCTTGGGAGTGGCGATTGGGAAGCGTTGGGGGAGTTTCGAGCTCGAGGGCACAACGTACAAGTATCGTGCGCTGCTCGCCCTTGCCCCCGCAGAGCAAGTGCAGTTGTTGGTGGCATGCGCTCGGTCGGGCGACGAGCTGGGCGTTTGTCTTGCGTTCGAGTCCATCGCGATCGCTGCCTCGGGTGATGCGCAGCGCATCTGGGCGACCGTGCTGCACGGCGTGGAGGGGACCGGACGACAGGCCGACGCGGTGCTGCTCCCGTTGTTTCGCCGCAAGTACCTCGATGACAGCGTCGATGGCCTCGCGGCCGCCCGCATGGATCCAGAGATGGCCAAGGTGGTGGGCGATGCGTGCGCCAAAGCGTGCAGCGCAGGGTTTGGCGCAGAGTCCGGCCGGATTCTGGGTGGTCACGCGATGTCCTTGTGGCCCTGGGAGACCCTGGCGAGCCACCTGACGACGGCGGTCAAAGGCGGGGAAGATGTGCACGCCGAGATGGTGCTGCATGCCATGTCCCTGCAGCACGGTGGGCAGCCCGTGCCTTTGCTACTCGCCGTGATCGCGATCGCAACCGCCCTCGAAGAGGCCACGGGGGCTGCCGTGGTCAGCCTTGCGCTCCGCGGGATGGATGCCGATGTCGTGAAGTCGTTGACGCTGGATGCCCACGGATCGTTCTTGGTCGGCAAGGCGTATTGCGACCTGGCCGTAGCGGCCAAGGGCGTGGACAAGTCCAAGCTCCAAGACAGCAAGAAGCGGGCGCTGCACCATCTCGGGGAGGCGCGCCAAAAGTGCCAGGACGGGGCCGGGTCGGTCGATGTGGATCCGTACCGTGCTGCAGCCGTCGCCGCAGCGCTGACCGCCTCGGTCGCGGCGGCCTACGAGGCGGCCGCGTACCTGCAGTGGAAGGGCACCCGCACCGCCGCCCTGGCCGAGTAGCGGTGCCGCGCGGAGGCAGGCACTACTCGTAGTAGACGATGTAGCTGCTGAGCCGAATGCGGCCCTTGTTCCCCGTGACGGGGACGGAGTTGTAGAGCCCTTCGTAGTCCAGGGTGTTGAGCTCGCCGACGGTCACCTCGTCGGTGATGTCGACCCGCCACGGCTGCACGGGCAGCCCCGGGCACCAGCCCGCGCGACCGGGCGTCCAGTTGCCCCACTGGCCCGGGATCACGCCGACGTCGACGGCCTCGGCGCAGCGCTGGGCCACGACCTCGCCAGGGAACTCGCGCTCGTGCACGTCGCTGCCGTTGACCGTGAACTCATGCTGGTGGTTGCACCACTCCGAGCAGTTGTTCTCGTCCTGGCCGTGCCCTGAGATGATCGCGACCAGCTCGACCCGCGTGGTGCTTGCGGGCGGGGTGAACTCTACGGTGTCCCAGACATCGTTGTAGGCATCGTTGAACCCACGGTTGCCGGAGAACGCGGGGACGACCTCGGTGGAGGCCTCACCACGACCCGTGTTGCGCAGAACAAAACGCAGGTCCCAGCGCGACGGGTTCATGTTCCAGATCATGCCGAAGTTGAAGTGATGCGTGCCCCCGTCGGCGACCAGCCCCATCAACGCGGTGGTGTCGACGACCCAGCGGCGGGTGCCTGGGCGCGCGTACGGGGTGATCCAGCGAGCGATTTCCTGGTTGGTGCCGCTGCAGGCGTCGTCGTCGCAGTGGTTGACGACGGCTTCGTAATCCCAGTGGCCACAGTCGGCGTACGAATCAGGGCCACACGTGGCCGTGATGACCAGATCCATGGTGTCGAAGCCGGCCATCGTCTCCGCATCAGGAAACTCGGCGGGCCAGACCTGCCAGTTGTTGCTGTTGGAAAATGGGCCGTTTTGCACGTCGAAGCACTCGTCGCCCACGACGCAATCGGGCGCGAACTCGACGTCGTCGATGACGGCGACCTGGGTGGTGTCGCGCAGGCCGTCGAGCCAAACGTCTTGGTCGTAGCGGAAGTTGTAGTGCCGGCTCACGTAGCCCAGGACTGGGCTGGACGTCGCAAATGCTCCCGTCGTCGTGTCACTCGTCGAGCCCGGATTGTCCCAGGTCTGGGCGCGGTCGATGGCAAACACGGGATTGCTCGGGTTGGCCGCGACGAACTCGCCCACGCTGCCCTCGATTTGATCGGCCGGGTCGGTCACAAAGTGAACCCGCTCGGTCCAAAACTCCTGCTCCGCCTTGCTCAGCTGAACCAGCGACCCGCCGACCTGGCTCTGCCACGCCTCGGCCCCGGCTTGCGCATCGCCGCTGCTCGTCAGAAAAAAGTAGTGGACGTTGGGCGCCGAGCGCACGAAGAGGTCCTCGCTCATGCTGCTGTGCAAGCCCGCGCTCGTGTTGTCGCCAACGTCGTTGAAGAAGACGTAGCTGTCGCAGCCGGAGTAGTTCTCGCTGAAGCTCCACGGGCCGAACGTCGTCTCGACCGAAAAATCGCCCGCGACCTCGCCCCACGCCACGCCTTGCCCCGCTTGTTCGGCGGCCGCCGGGAGCCCGAGTCGCTCGCACTGCATGTTGACCTCGCCGCCCGAACTGCCGCTGCTGTCGTCGTCGGTACCCGTGTCGGCGACGTCACCGCTGCCCGTGTCGGCGCCTGTCCCCGTGTCCGCCTGACCGCCGCTGGTGCCTGGCGCGGTCGGGTCGGTGGGCCCACTGCTGCTCCCCGTGCCCGTGCCACCACCCGTCTCGTCCGAGTCGGTTGGGCATCCCGTCAGTGCCGCGGCGGTGACGAGCAGCGACAGCGTGTCCAGGCCAATGCGATTACGGGCAGCGCAAAACGTCATGACCGGCATCGTATCGCCTGCTCGTGTGGTCGAAGAGGCCTGGTGCCGTGCGTTCGCCCCCGCTTGGGCGCTGCTGTATGCGACAGCCAACGACGTGTCGGTCGGGGTGCACGCACGTGTACAGTGGCCACCATGGGATCCGCTCCCGCGCGGTTGCTGAGCCTCGACGCCCTTCGCGGATTCGCGGTGTTCTGCATGATCGAGCAGCACCTGGGGGTGTGGCTGTGGACAGGGCCGCAGGCCGGCGAGACCCGTTTTGACTACCCCGGCTTGGTCGCGTTCAACGCCGCGGCCGGAATCGGCCTCCCGATCTTCTTTGGACTCGCTGGCATCGGCAGCGCACTGATGGTCGCGACCCGAAAAGACGGCGTCGAGGGCGTGCTCGTCAAGCGCGGGGTCCTGCTGATGGCGCTGGGGTACCTGCTCAACGTCACCGCGCCCGACTGGTTTTCTTGGGGGTCGTTCTTTGCGCTCCACCTCATCGGATTTGGGATGGCGTTGACGCCGCTGTGGGCGCGGTTGTCGAACCGCCACATGGCGGTTGCGATCACGCTTGTCTTGGCCGCCACGCCCCTGGTTCAGGCTTGGCTGGGCACGCCGGACAAGCTCCACAACGAGCACATGAGCGACGTCGCGATGCCGGGCGGCGTGTTTCGGTTGGCGCTGGCCGAATCGCAGTATCCGATCTTGCCGTGGCTGAGCATCTACCTCGCGGGCGTGGTTTCCGGCCGCTGGGTGGCGCTGGGCCGACATCGCGCGCTGCTTTGGGCCGCGGTCTCCATGGTGGCCATCGGGGCGCTGGGGCACGGACTGTTCCGAGTGATGGGCGACGGGCTCCACCCCGTGCTGGCGCGTGCCTTTGTGCTCCGTCTCGGGTTCTTCCCCGGATCGGTGGCGATGCTCTGCCTGCTCATCGGGGGCGGCGGGCTGCTGGTCGCCGCCGCGCTTCGCGTTGAGGCGTCGTACCGCTTGTCTTCGCGGCACCCGATGGTGACCATGGGGCGGACGTCGCTATCGGTGTTCTTTGTGCACGTCTGGGTCTTCCGACAAGCCACGCAGCCGCTGGGCTTGAGAGACGCGCTGACGGCCAACGAAACGCTGGTGGTCATTTTCGGCTTCACGGCGCTGTGGATGCTCGTGACGCGCGCGTGGGCGGCGGTCGGGTATCGATTTGGCGCCGAGTGGCTGCTCCGCACCGTTGCGCGCTGACGTGGGGACCGCGAGTACGGCGTGCGGCGCCGTTGTTGGGCGCGGTCGTGCGTGCGAGGGTGGGGCGTGTAGAATCGAGCGGTGATGCGCATGGGTGGATGGCTTTGTTCGGTGCTGATGCTGGGGTGGGTCGGTGCCTGCGACAGCGGGACGCCCCCAGACCCGGCCGTCGATGCGCCGCCCGCCGCACCGACGCCCGGCAGCGACGCGGAGTCCCCGGGCGCCTCCGGGACTCCGACATCGCCCACGCCCGAGCGCGTCGCGACCAAGCCACGCACCGCTCGACCCGGTGGGTTGGCCGAGCAGGCCTTGGGCAAAGCGCCCAAACCAACCCCGGAGGTCCCGGGCGCGGTGCCCGTGCCGTCGCTCGAACCCCCCATCCCAGAACCGGGCGCCGTGCCTGGCGCCAGCGGCACCGTGGTGGCACGGGTGGGCACCGTCGAGATCACCACCGCGGAGTTTCAAGCGCTGTACGACCTCAAGGAGAAGAAGTACGTCGACCGAGGTCGCGAGATCCCACAGACCGCGGCGAGGCGGTATCGGAACTCACTCCTGGAGCGGCTCTCGTACCACGAGGTCCTACGGCAGGAGGCCCTGCGCGCGGGCGTCGACTACGACAAGAAGGAGCTGGCCAAGCGCTCTGTCCAACAAAAGCGGGGCATCCGCGACTGGGCCAAGCACCTCGAGCGACGCGGTGAATCCGAGGCTTCGCTCACCGCGCTGGTCGTGGCCGAGCTTCGCGAATACGCACTCCTGGATGCCCGAGGCGAGCTTGACGTGAGCCAGGCGGAGCTCGAAGCCGACTACGCGGCGGTCAAGAGCAGCACCGACTCACCGCACGAGAGGATCCGAGCGTCGCACATCTTGGTCAAGGTCGAGGGCGGAGTGAATGAAGCGGACGCAGAGGCCAAGGCGGACCTGCTGTATGCCGAAGCCGTTGCGCCCGGAGCGGACTTTGCCGACCTGGCGCGCACGCACTCCTCGGGTCCCAGCGCGTCCAAGGGCGGAGAACTCGGAGTCTTCACCGCGGATCGCATGGTCGAAGAGTTCTCGGACGTAGCCTTCGCGATGTCGGTCGGCGAGATATCCAGGCCGGTGAAGACCAAGTTTGGGTACCACGTCATCAAGGTCGTAGGGCGGTGGCCCAAGGGGGTGCTGCCGATGGAAGCGCTCGAGGACCAGGCGCGCGCGCGACTCCAAGCGCGCAAGCTGCATACCGGCCGTCGTGCGCTCAAAGAGGAGCTCAACACCAAGACAAAGGTCTTGTGGTTTCTCGACCCGAACACGGGGGCGATGCTGGCTACGGGTCAAGCGCCCACCGAGTACAAGCGCGAATCCAAGACGCGCCGCCCTCGGGGCGAGAGGCCGACCAAGGAAGACCGCGACGCTCCTTAGCCTCCGCGGCGGCCGAAAATTGATTGGATCCGGGGGCAGCCGGCGATTGCGTAGCGGTGCTCACGCGCACGCCGAACGTTTTGCGCAAACAGCCAATCGGTTTGCGCATGACGCCAGTGCCGTTGCCTTGGTCGCGGTTTCTACACTGTGAGCGTGCTGCGGACCCTCCTTGTAGGTTGTGTTGTGGGGGCGGTGCTCGCTCCAGCGGTGGCGCGCGCCGACCCGATGCCCGCCGAGCGCGTCCGCTACGACGGGCATCGCGTGGTGCGGGCCTGGCCGGCAGACGCCGCCGAACTCGCCGAAGTGCTCGCTGTCGCCGATGACGTTTGGACCGAGCGGGTAGGTCCTGGGCCCGTCGACGTCCGGCTGAGTCCGCAGTCGCTGGCGGCACTCGATGCGACGGGCATCGACTACGACGTGCGGATCTCGGATGTGCAGCTGGCGGTGGACGCGGAGCACGACCGCTTGGCGGTGCCGGAAGGGACAGCCCAGGCCCCCGGAGCGTGGTTCTCGGACTTCAAAGATGGGCCGGAGATCGACCAGTTCATGGACGCGCTGGCCGCTGAGTTCCCCGACCGCGTGACCGTGGAGAACGTGGGCAGCTCCCTGGATGGCCGCCTGATCCGTGGGGTGCGGATCTCGGGCGCGCCCGCCGAGGGCAAGGCCGCCTTGATTCTCACGGGCACGTTGCACGCGCGCGAGTGGCTCTCGCCGATGACCGTCACGTGCATCGCGGACACACTCGCCCGGGAGTACGGCAGTGACCCGCAGATCACAGATGCTTTGGATGCACTCGAGATCTTCGTGGTGCCCGTGGTCAACCCCGACGGCTACGCCTACACGTGGTCCGGGGATCGCTACTGGCGCAAGAACACGCGTGGCGGGCACGGTGTGGATCTCAACCGGAACTTCAGCTTCCAGTGGGGTGGCGGTGGGTCCAGCGGGGATGTCAGCGCGGAGGACTACCGAGGCAACGGTCCGCTCTCAGAGCCCGAGAGCCAGGCGCTCAACGCCTACTTTCAAACCAAGCCCAACGCGGTCGCACATATCGACTTCCACAGTTTCTCCGAACTCATCTTGTATCCGTGGGGATACCAGTACGGCGCAGCGCCGGATGAAGCCGATCTGTCCGAGCTTGCCCAGGACATGTCGTCCGCCATCCAAGCGACGCACGGGGCGTACTACGATCCGATTCAAGGCTCAGATCTCTACCCCGCCGACGGCGTCATCGACGATTGGGCCTACGCGGAGTTCGGGATGATGTCGTTCACAATCGAGCTGCGCGGCAGCGACTTTGTGGTGCCCGCGTCGCAGATTCTCCCGAGCTGCGAAGAGAACTTAGAGGCCACCCTGGTGCTCGCTGCGCACGCGATGCAGTTCAGCGATCCCACGCCCTCGGCGGATGGCGGGGTCGGCGAAGACGAAGGGAGTGGCGATGGGGGCCCGGGCGCTGACGGTGGAGGGACTCTGGGCGGCGACGAGTCCGGTGACGGTGGCGATGGTGGGGGAGGCGACTCCAGCGGTGATGCAGGCTTCTCCGACGACGCGGATGAGACGGGGGCGCTCGGCGAGGACGGGCAGGCCCTGCCTGCCGCCTATGGCCGGGGTGCCCAGCCGGAGACCTGTGCGTGCCGAGGCGGGACGTCAGCACCCCCCTTGCCAGCGCTGCTGTGCCTGTTCGCCCTGGTGTCCAGACGCCGTCGCTAGCGGGACTGGGGCTGAGTTGAGCGTCCCATCGCGCGGCGGTTCACCCCGCCGAGCGACGCGAGCTATCGTGCGGCCGTGGAAACGGACGGCCAGGTGGACGCAGCCGACACCATGGACGAAGCGAAGGAGCGCGTTCGCGCCGATCTCTTCCAGTGGACCACAACAAAAATAGGCCGCTTCACCGTCCTCGAGCAGATAGGAGAAGGGGGCATGGCGACCGTCTACGCCGCGTACGACCCGCAGCTCGATCGGCGCATCGCGATCAAGGTCTTGCGATCGGACAAGGGCAAGGCTCGACTGCTGCGGGAGGCGCAGGCGTTGGCGCGGCTGCAGCATCCCAACGTCGTGCAAGTCTTCGAGGTCGTCGAGCGCGACGATGACCTGGCCATTGCGATGGAGTTTGTCGACGGCGAGGATCTGCAGGCCTACTACGAGCGCTCGCCACCGTGGCGCGAGGTGATTCGGTTGGTGCTCGACGCGGCGCGCGGGCTCGCAGCTGCGCACGCGCAAGGGATCGTTCATCGCGACGTCAAACCGCACAACGTGCTCCTGGACGGAGACGGTCGAGCACGGGTCGCCGACTTCGGTTTGGTTCGTCTTGACGCAAAGTCCGAGAGTGCGTCGTCGCCAGGGAGCCCAGAGGACACGGGAGCCATCGATTCCGACCTGACGCGCGAGGGCGCCATGATGGGGACGCCCGCGTACATGGCCCCAGAGCTGTACGCGGGTGGCCAAGCCGACGAGCGGAGCGACCAGTTCGGGCTGGCGGTGACCTTGTATCGCGGCCTGTTCGGGAAGCTGCCGTTCCGCGGGGCGGACCTCAGCGAACTTGCGACCGCCATCCAGGACAATGAACCGGAGGTGGTCGCATCGACCTCCGTCCCGCGCGCCGTGCGGGCGGTGGTCGCACGCGGGCTTCGCCGCAATCCCGATGACCGCTTCCCGTCGATCGCGGAGATGATCGGCGTGCTGGAGCGGGCGGCCAAGCCCCGCTCAGCGACTCGCCCGGTTGTGTTCGGGGCCGCGGTGACGATGGGGGTCGTCGCCTGGGTGTCGACCCGCGACACAGCCGGGTCGGACACGCCGTGTGCGGGGGCTGGCTCTGGGATCGAGTCGATCTGGAACGCCGACGTTCGCGCCCGCGTCGCAGCCCGATTTACGGCGGTGGCGGGTGACTTCGGCAGGCGACAAGCCGATCGCGTCGTCGCCGCCCTGAGCGCCTACGCCGAAGCGTGGGCCGCTCATCGTGTCGCCACCTGTCGCGCGACGAAGGTTGACCACGTGCAGTCGGACACCCTGTACGACCTACGCATGGCGTGTTTGGAACGCCGCCTCGATGAGGTCACCGCGGCCGTAGCCCTCGTCGCCGGCGAGCCAGACGCGGAGGTCGTGCGCAATGCTCAGCGTGTCGCATTTGCGCTGACTCCGGTGTCGGCGTGCGACGATGCCGACGCGCTCCGGGCCGCAACCCCGCTGCCCGACGACCCGGAGCGTCGTGCCGAGGTGCGGGACCTGCAGACCCGCGTCTCCGCTGTAGAGGCCGTTCGCTATTCTGGGCGCTACAAAAAGGCTCACGGAGCGGCGCTCACACTCGTGCAGGACGCGCGAGCGGCGGACTATCCGCCCGTGTTGGCGTCGGCCTTGTTTGTGCTCGGTGCTGTCGAGAGAGATGCGGGCGACTTTGGGGCCGCACAGACCGCGTTTTTGGAGGTCACAAGAGTGGCGGCGTCGGCCGCCGACGATGATACCGCTGCGCGTGCCTGGCTCGTGCTGTTGCAGCTCATCGCAGCCGACCTCAAAGCACCGTCCCGAGCCAAGGAGCTGATCCCGGTCGCGGAGTCGGCAGTGCTCCGTGCAGGGGCTCCTGTGCAGCTCGAGGTCGACTTGAACTACCGGATCTCGGTACTTCGCGACGAGTTGGGGCAGCGCGAAGGGGCGATGCAAGCAATCCTGCGGGCAGAGGCCGTGGTCGAGCCTCTGGTCGTCCCAGGGGGTGATCCGCACCACCGAGCGCGGTACGCCGATGTCCTGTTTCAACGCAGCGTCTTGGAGGGCGTAGACAACCCCGAGGCGTCGGGCAGGTTGCTGCGTCGGGCGATTGTGATCTGGGGCGAGGTCTACGGTCCGGACCACCCTGAGGTCGCGTTTGGCCACAACAACCTGGCCGAGCTGCATCGAACCAGCGGAGACCTCGAGGGGGCCCTGCGAGAGCATCAGCGGGCGCTGGCGATTCGACGGGGCGCGCTGCAGCCAGATCACCCGACGATCTCCGCGTCGCTGCTGGGCGTCGGACAGGCAGAGATGTATCTCGGCCGTCTCGACGACGCGCGCCGACATCTCGAGGAAGCGCTGGTTATCCAGCGTCGGAGTCCCGAGGACGCAACCGCGCTCGCAACCCTGCTGATGACGCTCGCCCCAACCCTCGAGAGGCAAGGGCATGTCGAGGAGGCCGTGGCGCTGTACGACGAGGCCATCGCGGGCTTCGAAGGACACGGACTCGACTCCTTGAACCTCGGCATCGCGTACCTGAACCGCGCGGGACTCCACAACGCCACAAAGGACCACAAGGCAGCGCTGGCCGGGCATACCCACGCGCTTGCAGTGATGGAGAAACACGTGGGAGACGCCCATCCGTTCATCATCCATCCGTTGCTCGGCCAGGGCGTCGCGCACGTTGGACTCGGCAAGCATGACGCAGCCATCGCCCCACTGACTCGCGCGCTCGCGATCGAGGACCCGAGCGGCGCGTCTGCCCTGCAAACCGAGAGTGCCAAGCTCTACCTCGGCCTTGCGCTTTGGGGTGACCCTAAGGAGCAGGCGCGGGGGCTCGCGCTGGTTCGCCAAGCGCACCCCGCCCTCGTCGCGCTCGGGGACGAGGCGCGCGTCGAGACGGAGGTCGCGGCTCGTTTTCTGGCTCAGCACACAGACGCTGGTGCTTCGGATTAGTGCGTCGTCGGGCGAACGGCGACTGCGAGCAGCAGCAGCGGTAGCTCGACCCACGCGTGCAGTGCCGCGAGCACGCCGTACCAAGCACGCGCTCGCCCGAACTCGCCCCACGCAAAGCCGACGGCGGTCGACACCGCCACCAAGGCCCCCAGCAGCGCGAACCGCCGTGGCCAGGGGGCTCGCCCGCGCGCGCCGTCGGCAAGCGTGCGCGGCAGCACGTCGATGACGTACAGGTAGTGCGCGCACTGCATGAAGGCGCACGCCGAGAACAGGTGCAGCGACCAGGCGCGGGGATGCCACGCCACGGGCAGGTACGCCCGCATGTGATCGACCAGGGGCCCCGGGTAGACAAGCGCGGCTTCAGGCGCGGCCCAGTCCAGACTGTGTGCGATCGTCCAGGGCACGCCAGAGGCCAGCAGCAGCGGGATCGCGACAAACACAGCGCACGCTTGGGCCAGGGCGCGTTGTCGCGAGCGCCCGGTCGTGGCATCCGCAACAAACGCCAGCGGCGTGACATTGTGAAGCACCGCGATCAGCAGCAGGGCGGGAATGGGCGCGACGATGATCGCCCATCCCAACGCTCCCGCCATCCCAACACCAAACGCGGTTGTCCACAGTCCCGCCCGCCGAAGGACGGGGAGCACAGCGAGGACAAGCGCGGCACCCAGCGCCAGCTCTAAGGGCCGCGCGCGGGCGCTCTCGAGCCAGTGCATGTTCACCGCGACGCGCAGCGCGGCGATGCCCAGCAGCGGGACGAGCAGGAGCGAGCCGAGCCGAGGCGAGACCCGACTGGCAAAGCGTCGGTCGACGTAGCGAAGCTCCGCGAGCACGTGCACGGCGCCGAACGTCGCCAACGAGATCGTGTAGGTTGCCAGCGGCCAGAGCACCGCGGCTGTCGCAGCCAGCCCCAGCAGCACCGCGCGGCGGCCGTCGATCCCCGCTGCCGACCCGGAGGGCGGGCTACTTGCGGCGCCGTCCACGGGCGAGGCCGAGCAGGATCAGCAGGCCCAACGACGCGCTGCCCAGCGACACGGGGCCGCCCGCACTGCAGCCCTGCTTCTTCTTGTCCGTGTTGCCCGTCGTCTTGCCCGCGTTCTTGGTGTCGGGAAGCTTGCCGTCGTCGGCGGCGGCCTCGCCTTCGGGCGCCTTGTCGGGCTCGGGCGTCTTTTCGGTCTCCGGATCGGGAGTCGGTGCGGGGGCTGCCTCGCCGCCGACTTCACAGACCGTGCACGGGACCTGAATGGACTCGGGCGGCACTCCATTGCTGTAGTCCAGCTTGCCGCATGTCTTGGCCACGCACACCGCTGCGTCGCCGCGGAGGGTGCACGCGTCGCCAGCCTTCTTGCCGTCGCACGCGGCTTGGTCATCGGAGATGATGTCGGCCGAGGCCAACCGCGGCATGGCCAACAGTCCGAGCAGGCAGGACAGTGCGGCAGTGCTAGGGCTGATCGACGGGCGAAGCATCGTGTCCCAGCCTATCACTGCTGCAGCAGAGGCGGCAGCCGGTCGATCCACGGCGAGGCCTCCTCGAGCTGACTTGCCAGCTCGATGAGTCGGTCCTCGCGGCCAAACGGGGCGACGAACTGCACGCCCACAGGCAGGTCACGGGCGGCCGTATGCAAAGGAAGGGACATCGCCGGCTGACCGCTCATGTTGAATGGCTGCGTGTTGGGGAGGGCGCCGAGCATCCCGTTGGCCGCCTGGGACAAAGCGAGTTCGAGCCCGCGGCGGAACGGCACGCGGCGCAGCAGCCACATGAACGCGCGCTCGGGCGTGGTGGGGTCGAACTCCCCGATACGCGGCGGCGGCACGGCCATCGTGGGGAGCATGAAGATGTCGTAGTCGGCGTGGAACTCGACCATCGTGCGCGCCAGCTGCTGGCACGCCTGCGTCGCCAGAACAAATCCACCCGCGCTCGCCTTGCGGCCGATGTCGTAAAGGAGGCGGGTCGGCGCCTCGAGATCGCGCGGCTGACCCGAGCGACCGAGGCCACGATGGGCACGCTCCACCTCGGCGTACACGTTCGCGGCGACGATCGTCAGGTATGCGTGGGCGAGGGACGGCTTGTCGAAGGCTGGTTGGGCGGGCTCGACCGTGTGCCCGAGGCCTTCGCAGAGCTTCACCGCCGCTTCGACGCCCTCGACGACATCGGGGTGCGTTGTGCCCGCAAGCTGGGTCTCCAGGCTGTAGCCAATTCGCAGTCGCCCGGGCGAGCGCCGCAGGTGCTCGACAAAACTCCCCGCTTCGGGGAGCCCTATAGAAGGACCGTCGCCCGTGCCGCCGGACTCGACGTCGAGCAGCAGCGCGGTATCGGCAACCGTGCGGCACACCACGTGCTGCTGCACAAAGCCGGACCAAGTCCCGCCGATGGCCGGGCCGTTGGGCACCCGCCCGCGACTCGGCTTGAGTCCCACCAGCCCCGTGCAAGAAGCCGGGATCCGGATCGAGCCCCCGCCGTCCCCGGCGTGGGCCACTGGGGTCATGCGCAGGGCGACGGCCGCGGCGGAGCCCCCGCTCGAGCCGCCCGGCGTGCGGTCCAGCGCCCAGGGGTTGCGGGCTGGACCGTGCAACTCAGATTCGGTGACCCCCGTGATCCCCAGCTCTGGGGTGTTCGTCTTGCCGACGATCACGGCGCCCGCGCGCGTGTATCGCTGCACGACTTCGCTGTCATGGTCCGGGATGAAGCCCGCGAGCATGCGCGATCCTGCCGTGGTGGGAATGCCCGCGATGTGAGCGCCCAGGTCTTTGACGAGGATCGGAACCCCGTGAAGTGGCCCCTCGGGCAGCCCAGCGTCGATCTGCGCCCGGGCCCGGTCGAACAATCGTCGCACCACCGCGTTGACCTGGGCGTTCGTCCCGTCGATCTGGGCGATCGCCCGATCGAGCAGCTGTTGGGGTGTCACCTCCCCTCGGCGGACAAACTCGGCCAACTCAGTCGCGTCGTACCGCAGGTACTCCGAGCTCTTCACTGCCGCCTCATATCACGGGCGGCCGTGAGGCCGGTCCCGCCCGCGCTCCCTCACGTGGCGGCGGTGGGCCTGGGGTGGCCACAGGCGGCTTTGCGAGCCACAGTGCGCCCCATCGTGTCCGAAGAATCGTACCAGGGACAGCCGCGGGACGACGTTCGCAACGTCGCGATCATTGCCCACGTCGACCACGGGAAGACCACGCTCGTCGATGGACTGCTCGCCATCTCCGGTGCGTTTGAGCGCGGCGAAGGAGCCCAAGCGTGTGCGATGGACTCCGGTGACATCGAGCGCGAGCGCGGCATCACCATCACGAGCAAGCCGACGGCGCTGCAGTTCAAGGATATCCGGATCAACTTGGTCGACACCCCGGGACACGCCGACTTCGGTGGCGAGGTTGAGCGTGTGCTCAACATGGTCGACGCTGTGCTGCTGATCGTCGACGCGGTCGAGGGCCCGATGCCGCAGACGCGCTTCGTGACCGAAAAAGCGATCGCGCGTGGACTGAAGCTGATCCTCGTCGTCAACAAGGTAGACCGGCAAGGGGCTGACCCACACAAGGCGGTCGACCTGACCTTCGACCTGCTCGCGGCACTCGATGCCAGCGAAGAGCAGCTCGAGTTCCCGGTAGTGTTTACGTCGGCGACCGAGCGCTTCGCGATGTCGGATCCCGACGGCGAGAAGGAGTCGATGGATCTGGTGCTCGAGTCGATCGTTGAGCACGCGCCTCCGCCTATTGTCGATGAGAACCGACCCCCGTCGATGTGGGTGTCGACGCTGCACTACGACTCGTACCTCGGCTATCTCGCCGTCGGTCGTATTCGCGATGGCAAGATCAAGACGGGCGACCGCCTCGCGCTGATGCGGCCCAGCGAAGGTGGTGAGGCCAACTGCGAAGAGGTCTTTCGCGTCAGCAAGGTCCTTGGCTACCAGGGGCTGTCGCGGTTTGAGCTGGGCGAAGCCAGCGCGGGCAACATCGTCGCTATCGCGGGCATGAACTCGCTACAGGTTGGCGACACGCTCACATCCGCAAAGCCGGAGGAGCGCACCGTCTTCCCCGCGCTCACCGTGGACCCGCCAACCCTCACGATGCGCTTTCGCGCCAACGACGGCCCGTTCGCCGGCAAAGAGGGCCAGTTCGTCACCTCGCGCCGCATCCGCGAGCGGCTGTACCGCGAGGCCAAGTCCAACGTTGCACTCCGAATCTCGGAGACGGACAACCCAGAAGAACTCGAGGTCGCCGGCCGTGGCGAGCTCCACCTCTCGGTGCTCATCGAGACGATGCGACGCGAGGGCTACGAGCTGTGCGTCTCGCGTCCGCACGTGATCGTCAAGCAAGACGACAACGGCAAGCTGACCGAGCCGTACGAGCGCGTCGTCGTGCAGTGCGACACCGAGTTCAGCGGCTCGATCATCGAGCGACTGGGCCGGACGGGCGAGATGCTCGCGATGGAGGAGGACGGCCCGGGCCGTACCCGCATCGAGTTTCGCTGTCCGACCCGAAGCCTCATCGGCTACCGCTCGGAGTTCTTGACGGCGACCAAGGGCACGGGCGTGCTGACGTCGATCTTCGACGACTACGGCCCGCACCTGGGTCCGCTCAAGACGCGGCCCAACGGCGTCATCGTTGTGCTCGAGAACGGAGTCACCGTGACCTACTCGCTGTACCGGCTGCAGGAGCGCGGCTCGCTGTTCGTGGGTCCGCAGGTCAACGTGTACATGGGCATGCTTGTCGGCCTGCACAACCGCGACGTCGACCTCATCGTCAATCCGTGCACCACCAAGAAGCTGACCAACGTTCGCTCTGCGGGTGCCGACGAAAAGCTGATCCTGACGCCGCCGCTGGTGTACCCACTCGAGGAGGCGCTCGCCTTCATCGAGGACGACGAGCTCGTCGAGGTCACGCCCAAGAGCCTGCGACTTCGCAAGCGCGTGTTGGACCACAACTTGCGCAAGCGCGAAGAGAAGAAGGCCGCGGTCGGCAGCTGAAGTGCCCGGCTCGGACACCCCGGACGAGCCCACCGAGGCGGAGCGCGGGCTCGACAAGGATCCCGCGCTCGACAGGATCTTGGATCGACGCCCGACGCCGCTGGCCGCGCCGGACCCCGACGAGCTGCGCGCGCTGTGCTCGTACCCGATGCCGTTCGGCCGCTACAAAGGGCGCGTGCTGATCGATCTTCCAGAGCCCTACGTGGTGTGGTGGAAGAGCAAGGGCTTCCCGGACGGTAAGCTGGGACACCTGCTGGCGCTGGCGTACGAGGTCAAGCTCAACGGGCTCGAGGGCCTTGTGCGCGAGTCCGTGCGCCGCGGGGGATGACCCCTCTTTTGCTCTACCGGTGATAGCCTTTCCGCGTGTCGCGCCCGACCGTGGACAACACTGCCGCTGAGGTTGAGCCGATCCTGCGTTCGCTCCCCGCTCGCATGCGTCTCGATCGCATTGAAGGGTGGGGAGGCATCTTTCATTTTGTGATCGTCGGTGCCGCCAAGCCGGACTGGACAATCGAGGTGAAGGACGCGGTTTGCACCGTGGAGGAGGGCCTGCGCGGTGACCCGGCGTGTGTCGTGAAGATGAGCGAGAAGACGTTCATCGCGATCGAGACCGGCACGAAGAACGCCACGTTTGCGTTCGTGAAGGGCAAGATCAAGGTCACCAACGTGGGTGCCATGCGCAAGTACGACCGCGCGTTCTGGAAGCTGTACGAAGCCCTGGACGCGGCGACGCCCCCCGCGCCGTAGCGCGCCGTGCACCGCGTTCGGCGGCGCTTTTTCCCGCAAAAGAGCCCCTCGGCGACCGATCCGTTTCGCGGCTCGCCACGTATCGTTCAATGAAAGGACCCCACACACCAGGAGGACCCGATTTGCTCGACACTCAGGCGCCCGACAACATACCCGTGCACCCGCGCCACGTTTGACGGGTCAGTAAATCCCGGTTTAGTTTGGCGGGCGACGCGCATGAACGCGACGACACAGGCACAGTGGGAGCAGCTCGACGACGCCGACGTCGTCCAGCTGGCCGCACGCGGAGAGGTCAAGGCCCTCGCCGTCTTGTACGACCGCTACTCGGGGCTGCTGTTGGCCATGGCCAGCAAGCTGCTGGCCGACCGCGCCATGGCCGAAGACCTCGTCCAAGATGTGTTCATGGAGTCTTGGCGACGCGCCGACGCGTTTGATGCCTCCCGCGGAACTGTCCGCACTTGGCTGCTCGTGCGACTCCGCAGCCGAGCGATGGACCGGATGAGGTCCGCGCAGTACCGACGCGAGTTTGCGGTGGAGGACGTGTCCACCCATCGGCCGACGCCTGAAGGCGACGACCCAACGCTCGCCCCCGATCGCAAAGCAGTGGTCGCGGCACTCGCCGAGCTCCCCAAAGAACAACGCGTCGTTATCGAGCTTTCTTACTTCCAGGGCCTCAGCGCTTCAGAAATCGCAGACAAGGTGGGTTCGCCCATCGGCACCATAAAATCTCGGACCGCTGCCGCCATCGGCAAGCTCAAGGCCGCCATGGCCGACGGTCCGCCCCTTTCAACCCCAACCACCGGAGGACCACGATGAGCGACGAAGACGATCTGGATGTTGGGGTGCTCGATTTTCTGAGCCGCGGGGTTGCGCCCATGTCCCCCAAGGGCTCGCTGCGAGACCGGCTGCTGGGCCTGGCGGGCGGCGCCGAACGCTTCGCGCCGTTCCTGGATCGCATGATGGCGCTGTTCGATCTTCCTGAGGCCGCGGCCGATGCAGAGCTGCGCACCATCGACACGCCCGACGCATGGGATGACATGGTGCCCGGCGTTCGCTTCCGTGACTTCGAAGGCGGCCCCGCCATCGGCGATGCGCACGGCGGCTTGGTTCGTGTCGAGCCCGGCGGCAGCTTCCCCGAGCACGAACACATCGGCGAGGAAGCCATGCTCCTGCTGCAGGGGCGGGTCGAGGATGAAAAGGGCAACCGCTACCAGGCGGGCGACACGATCATCTCCGCGTCGGGCTCCAGTCACGCACTGGGCAACCTCGGTGACCAAGAGGTCATCTACGCGGCGCGGATCATCGGTCTCAACTTCATCGCCGACGACGATGACGATGATGACGACGACGTCGACCTCGACTAGCGCCGACCCACGCCGAGGACAATCCGCATGGGCGTGCGCTAGCTGAACGTGCCGTCGCCGAAGCTGATCGCAAAGTCCACGCACCAGATGGACACACTGTCGAGGTCGTCCATGGTCATGCCCTCGGGCAGCTCGAAGTCGAGGGTCTCGCCCATATACGGCACGGGCCCAACCAGGTCATCGCCCATCGGGAACCCCGACTCGAACGCCCCGCCGAGTGCGCCGTACAAACGTACGTCGATGCCGGCTGCGTCGTAGGTGAAGTCGGTGATGCGGATCGTGCAGTCGTCGATGATGGTCGCCGTGCCGCCGACATCGTGGAACGCCTCGACGAGCTCGGCGGTCTGCCCGATCTTCGGGTGCGTCGCGTCGCAGTTGCCCGAAGGCCCGTCGTCGTTGGAGTCGTCGGTGTCCGTGGCGTCGGAGGCTCCGTCGTCCGTGCTGCCATCGTCGCCGGGCCCGTCATCGCCCGCGGTGTCGCCGTCGCCGCCCGTGTCGCCGTCGTCGTCGCCGTTATCGTCGTTGCCGTTGTCGTCCGCGCTGCCGTCGTCGTCCGCAACGCCCTCTTGTTGCGAGAGCCACGCCACCATGTCGGCAAGCTCGGTGTCGGAGAGACGGTCGACGGCCCAAAACGGCATCTTGCCGCCCGTCAGGCCCGAGTAGACCGGGCTCGCCCCAGGGCCGGAGGTCCGCACGCGGGCACCGACGTACTCGGCATCCAGCCCACGGCCGGCAATGGGAAACGTCAGGCTCTCGCCCACACCGTCGGTGCCGTGGCACGCGGCGCAGGTCTCGTTGAAGACCTCGCGTCCGGCCTCTGGGTCGCCGCCGGCCAGGTCCGCTGCGCTTGGTGCCGCGGCTATCTCAAACCGCAGCGCGGGTGCGCTTGCGGGAGAAATCTCGGTCAAGAAGGCGTCCATCGCGGTCCACCGCGAATCGCTGCTCTCCCAGGCCTCGGCATCCATCCACTCGGTAAGGCAGGAGTTGACCGCGTCGCGGACGTCGGTGAGCGCGCCGTTTTTGTACGACGGCCGACCCGCAGCATCCCCGAGCTGGTGGCCGACGCGCCGCAGCCCGACGGCGGGCTCGGTCAGAGCGTGACAGGTGGAGCAGCTGAAGGTGTTCCCGCCGTCGACGGCGTTGCGGTAGATCTCCTCGCCCTGCCGACCCAGGTCGGAGGTGGGCTCCGGCTCCGTGACAGCCTCCGCGTCGTCGCCACCGCACGCCGTAACGAGCAGACCAAGAGCGAGCGACACAGTGGGTAGGGTGGCGTTTGACCGACGCATAGGGATCCGCAGGTCCCCGAGTACGCACAAGTCGTCCATCGGTTACTGCGGGCGACACCGCGGGGTGCAACGCGTGTCTGGAGGGGGTGACGGGCAATCGTGCGAGGCCGTGGGGGGGCCGCGAACAGCGCAGGCGAGATCCGCGCGTGGGGGCAAACGCGCGCGTATACTTCGCCGCGAGCCTCCATGACCACCGTCGACCAGTTTGAGAGCGTCTTCCGCTCGGCATCCAAGGACATCTACCGGCGCCACGACATCCCGCTGCGCGACGCGATGGTGGTGACCGACCTGCCGCGGGAAGAGGCGGAGCAGTTCGCCAAGCGGCTTACCCAATACCTCGAAGCCACGCACGAAGATGTGCGGCTGATGGTGCTGGCGGGCGACGACTATCGCGGCACAGGCGAGCTGTTGGAGCGCGTTGAAAACGCGGGGCCGAGCCTTGTTTGTGCGTATCGCAACCTCCACTCGGCAGACTTCGATCGGCCGTACAGCTTGGGCGAGCACTTGGACGTGCTGACGCAGGTTGCCAGTGCGCCCGTGCTCGTGGTGCCCAACCCGAGGCTCACGGGCGACGCGAACAAGCGCTGGCAAAACGCGGGCACGGGGCGCGTCATGGTGGTGACCGATCACCTTGCGGGCGACAACCGGCTCATCGACTGGGCGGTGCTGTTTTGCGCTGACAAGGGGCGGCTGCTCTTGACGCACGTCGAGGACGACGCGACGTACAAGCGCTACATCAACGCGATCGGCAAGATCCCAGCGATCGACACCGATGAAGCCGAGCGGTTGATCAAGGCCCAACTCCTCAAGGAGCCTGCCGACTACATCGCCTCGATCCACAGTGCGCTCGAGGCCGAGGAACTCCCCATTTCGATCGAGGCGGACGTCACCATGGGGCACCGACTCGCTGACTACGAGCGCCTCGTCCGAGAGCACAACGCCAGCTTGTTGGTGCTCAACACGCGTGACGAGGACCAAGCCGCGATGCACGGCCTCGCGTACCCCCTGGCCGTCGAGATGCGCGACGTCCCGATGCTGATGCTCTAAGAACCGATCGTCGAGGACCCAGTGACCGCCCTTTTTGCCGCCCCCTCGTTGCTCCTGGCCAGCGCAGACGCGCACCACGTCGACATGTCGACGACGCTGCTGTTCTCTGCCCTCCTCGTTGGCCTCATCGCGTGCCTCGCCCTCGAAGAGAAGATTCACGCCAAGAAGTCGATCATCGTCGGGTGCTTCGCCGTCGTGGTCCTACTGGCAGGGATCGCGACCCATGTCATCCCGGGCACGGCCAGCGTGACCGTGGGCGGAGAGACGCTGATCCTCCCCGTGTACATCCCGGGCATCGATTGGGGGGTCATCGCGATCATCTTGGGGTCGAGCCTGTTTGTGGATGTCACGTCCAAGACGGGGCTGTTCACGTGGATCGCCATCAAGCTCACCAAGGCCAGCGGCGGCGACCCGCGCAAGCTGCTGTGGTTCTACGGCTTGATGACCGTCGTGTTCTCGGCGGTGCTCAACAACGTGACCGCGATGATCATCGTTGGGTCGCTGACCGGGGTGTCGCTGCGCAAGCTCGAGCGCGACAAGCTCCTGCTTGGGTTCCTGCTCACCGAGGGGTTGCTGACCAATGTCGGCGGGCTGCTGACGCTCATCAGCTCGGTGCCCAACATCATCGTGGGCACCGCGGCCGGCATCTCGTTTGTGCAGTTCTTCGTTGCCGCCGCGCCCTACGTGGTCCTGGGCACGATCGTCACCATCTTGATGGGCGCGAAGTTCTTTGGCATCGACAAGCTCGCCGACGACAAGGAGCGGGCGACCGCAGCCGAGCAGGTCGCTGGCTTCGACGAGAAGGATGGCATCGACAGCTGGAGCTTCTTCTACTTTGGCGTCGGGATGCTGCTGCTGTTCATCATCGTGATCGCCACGACATCAGTGCTGCCGTGGGTGTCCGAGCTGGGGATGGGCTTTGTCGCGATGACCTTCGCCGTCATCATGCTGGTCCGCTACAAATCCTCGGTCGACACCTACTACAAGGCCGTCGATTGGGATCTGCTCGGGTTCTTTGTTGGGTTGTTCATCGTGATCAACGTGATGGAGCACGCGGCCGTGCTGACCCTTATCGGCAAGGGCTTGTCGGTGATCATCGACCTGGGCGACACGACGGGCACGGCGTTGATCCTCGTCTCGGCGGCCTTTGCCAGCTCGGTGACCGACAACATTCCGCTCGCGGCGATGCTCGCCAAGATCCTCTCGGCACTCAACACACCCAGCGACTCACCGCTGTGGTGGTCGGTCGTGTTTGGCGCGAACCTCGGCGGCAATATCACGCCCATCGGATCTGCCTCGACGCTGGTCGCGGTCACGATCATGCACAAGAACGACCTCAAGGTTTCGTTCGCTGATTTCGTGAAGAAGGCGATTCCGTTTGCGGGCGTTCAGCTCGTCATGGCGATGGCGTACGTGCTGCTCGTACTGCGCTGACCGTGACCACGATGTCCCGGCACGGCCCGGGTGTCAGGGCGGCAGTGTCGTGGGTTGGGCATCGCCGCGACGTAAGTATGCGAAAAGCCACTTTGGCACCGCAGCTGCACAGTAGTGGGAGTGCCGAGGGCGGCCGTTTCCGTCCATTCATGCCTGGCCGCTCTCGGCGCTTCACTTACCCATAACTTGGCTTAGCTGGCGCTCACGCGCATCTCTGCGGCATTTCGGTTTCATTCGTGGCCTTTCTCGGCGGGCGTCCCGCTTTTTGTGCAAGACGATTCGTGGTGGCCGTTCCTGTGTTGAGCAGGGCGCCCGTCTGAGAAAAATGGCCGGGCCTCCATGGAGTGCCCGGCTTTGTGCATCCAGGGCCTTGCGCGCGGCGTCCGATTTTCGTTTGATGCCGCGGCCATGAAAACCTCTAGGCTCGCACTCCCCCTGTGTCTCGCTTTGGGCGCGCTCGGCATCGCCTGCGACTCCGACGACAAAAAGGCTGGCGCCAAAGACACGGCTGCCAAGGGCAAAGATGGCAAGGCTGCCAAGGGTGATGAGGGCGGCAAGGATGCGCCCAAGCCCGGCGCCGACGCCAAGCCTGAGCCCGCCAAGCCGGTGAAGCTGGCCAAGGTCTCGCTCGAAGACTCCGGCCTCGACGCGACGTTGCAGGCGCCTGAAGGCGCCAAGGTGGCCGAGGAGTTCGGCGCCTACACGGTCAAGGCCGGCGAGTCGTTCCAGCTGGAGATCCACGCCTCGGCGGCGGATCTTGCCGCCCGCAAGAAAGAGATCACCGACAACACGGTGAACAAGCTCAAGAAGTTCGTGACGGAGTCCGAGACGGCGCTTGTCTACGAGACCGAGGTCATGGGCAAAGGCGAGTTCCACTTCGTCTCCAACAAAGAGCTCGACGGCGCGAAGTACTACTGCGAAGACACGAAGGGCCGCGCGTTCACGCAGGCCGAGATCGAAGCGATGGTCGCTGCCTGCGACTCGCTCACGGCCACCTAGCGCCTGACGGGCCGCGGTGACGCCCGGCCCACGAGAGAGCTGCGCCGATGGCGCGTTCTGGACGTCATTCTCCTTTTTTTCAGTTTTCTTTCCGGCGGGCCCGGAAACGAAACGAGAAGCGGGGTCTGATGAACGGGACATTCAGGTGAGGCCGTGGTCCTGTTTGCCGGGGGGGTAGACGGGGCCACCGGCCTCCTTTTTATTGGTTTGCGATGCGCATTTTCGCGCATCGCATAGGCGAGACCGGGCGAGGAGGCGTACGTACGCGCGGACTACGCTCGCCCGCCAAAGGCTCGTCGGGTCACTCGGGGAGCAGCGAGCTAATCGTCCGACGGCTCTTGGAGCCGCCCGTGTCCGCCAGCGTGCTGAACCAGCCAAAGAACGTGGCGAGCTGCTCTTTTTGCTCGGGCGTCAGGTAGTCGAAGTTGGTGCCACGGTCGTTGACCTCCCAGAACTCTCGGGTGTCCAGCGTCCGCAGCTCCGTCCAGATGCTCTGCAAGCGCTCGGCGGGCTCCTCGATCATGTCGAAGTAGATCCTGCGTGCGTGCTCCTCATGACCGGCGGTGAGGTACGTCGTCGCCAGCTTCACCTGGGCTCGCCGCACGCCGCGCAGGAGCTTCTCTTGCTCCTTGGTCTCGGCGTGCTCATCGACGGCGAGGAACACCTGCAGCAGCGCGTCGTGCTGCTTGCTGTCGATCCGAAACGCGAGCTCGCACAGCTGCCCGATGTCGTGCGCGATGACCTCGGTGATGAAGGTCAGACCGCGCTGATAGCCGATGCCGCTGTAGTAGCGCATGAACTTGGCGATCTGGAGCGCACGGTGCCGCTGGCCTTTGGGGCCGTCATCGTCGGTCGACTCGCGCAGCACGAACTCGGCGAGCTGACGATACTGGTGAAGGATGTTGTAGCCCGTGCGGATGTCCGACGCGTTGAGCGTGGCCCGCAGGTACGTGTTGAAGAATTTGATCGCCAGGTCGAGCGCGCGGATGTCCCCGCGGCTCCCTGCGGCCTCTCCAAGGCGGCGCGTGTCGATGGCCACCAGGTAGCAGGTGTCTTTGATCTGACCGAGGCCCTCGCCAAAGAGCATCTGGTACTGGCGCAGGACCTTCCACTCGATCCAGGTCTGGCGGCGCTCGAGGTCCTTGATCGCCTGACCCGACAGGCTCACGAAATCGGAGCTTTGGCGGTTCCACTCTGGGATCTTGTGCCAGCGCGGCTCCATCTCCGTCTTGGTGGCGCCATAGCGCACGACAAACTCGCACAGGGCGTCCACCGCATCGGACGCAATGCCCTTGTCCTTTTGCTGGAGCGCGTTGAGTCCGATGTTGGCCAAGTGCTCGACCGCGTCGACGGCCTGGGCTTGCCGGGCGGGGATGCGCTCGGAGTTGCGCCGCTGCGGGCCCGCAGCCTCGAGCCCGTCGTCCATGATGCGGCCCACGATCTTCTCGGGGTCGAGAAAGTCGAACACGTACGCGAAGTAGGGAAACAGCAGCAGCAGGCTGGCCGTCATCAACAGCATGGAGAACAAGACACCCCATCGCGGGAGGTAGTCTTGTCCGACCGAGAAGTTGACCCACAGCACGTAGACGCTGCACGTGACGAAAAAGCCGAGCACCGCGAGGTTGGTGCGCGCGCGGAAGAACAGCCCGGTAATGTGCGGGGTGAAGCGTGTTGCGGCCAGCTGCACGATGATGGACGAGACCGTGAGCGCGAGGCCGAGCACGGCCGCCATGACTTCGCCCAACCCACCCAGGGTGTTTCGGGCTTGGTCGATGTCTTGGTACAGAACCGACTGGAGCAGGCCAGCGAAGCTTGCCCGGCCCTCGGTCTGGTCGACGACGTCGAGCCAAAACGACGCGAGGAAGATCGTGGATGCGACGCCGAGAATGGCGAAGAACGGGATCGACCAGGTTGCGAAGGGGAGGGGCACGCCACCCGCGCCGATCGCCCTGAACCGCCCGACCAGCCCGCCCAGAACGGTCCGTCCCGCGCCGTGCCCCCGGCTGTGGGAAACCTCGGGGCCGGGCGGCACGAGCGTGGAGCCTGCGCCAGCACCGGGCATCCGCATCTGGCTATCGGTCGGCGAAGGGTTCTCCCCGCCGTCTTCGCGCCCCTTGTCCGACACTGCAGCGACGGTAGCAGATCGGCGCGCACGGGGGGTAAAGTGGGCGACCGATGCTGCTCGCGGTCGACGTTGGCAACTCGCATACCACCGTGGGCGTCTTTTCGAAGTCGTCCCTTGTTTGCGAGCTGCGATTGAGTACTCGCCGAGGTTGGACGCGCGATGAGTTCGCCGTCGCGCTTCGGCAGACCCTAGCGCTGGGGTCCCTGGATTTTGACGATCTGGACGACGCCATCGTGGCCTGCGTGGTCCCGCCCGCCCTGGACCCTTTGTGTGACGCGCTGACGCACTACGCCAAGGTCAATCCGCTGGTCGTGGGTCCCGGGATCAAGACGGGCATGCCTATCCGCTACGAGCCGCCCCAAGACGTAGGGGCCGACCGGATCGTGACCGCAGTCGCGGCTTGGGACCGACATGGCGGGGGGAATCGAGATGCCGACGCGGGCAAGGGCGTGATCGTGGTGGATTTCGGGACGGCGACGACGTTCGACGTGGTGGCTCCCGGTCCGGAGTACCTTGGCGGCGTCATCGCCCCTGGCATTGGGATCAGCGCCGATGCGTTGTTTGCCCGTGCGGCTCGGCTGCCGCGCGTGGACATGCGACGGCCGGCGTCGGTCGTCGGCCGCAACACCGAAGCCGCCATCCAAAGCGGCCTCGTGTACGGCTACATCGGTCAGGTCGAGGGGCTTGTCCGCCGGATCCTCGACGAAGTCCCATGGTCGGGCACTGTGGTCGCCACCGGCGGCTTCGCAGGGACCATCGCGACCGAGTCCGACGTCATCGATATCGTGGATGACGCGCTCGTGCTCGAAGGGCTGCTCCTGCTTCACACCCGCAACCGACCCACAAAGACTGCGCGCTGATGGCCTATTTTCACGAAATTCTCGACGAAGCTGCGGCCGGACCCGAGGTCTGGCGGCTCACGGGGCCCGATGCCTCCGCCAAGGCCAAAAAGCTCGTGGCCAACGGGCTCGCCCCGCTGCCGCCGCGGCACATGTTGGTCGGGCTGTACCAGTTGTGGGTCAACCCCGACGACGGCGAGTCTGAGGCCGCGGCCAAAACCCTGGAAGGGCTCCCGCCCAACATCCTCAGCGGCGCGCTCAAGGACCCGACATTGCCGCCGGGCGTGTTGGATCTGCTGGGTCGAAAGTTCCCCCACGACGAGACGGTGCTCCTGGGGGTGGTTGGGCACCGCAACGTCGACGACGAGAGCCTCGTGGCCGTGGCTCGCAACTGCCCGGAGGGCATCTGCGAGATCCTGGCCGACAACCAGACGCGTTGGTTGAAGGTGCCCCAGATCGTTGAGTCCCTGTACCAAAACCCGCACTGTCGAATGAGCTCCGCCCAGCGCATGGTCGAGCTTGCGGTGCGTGAGGGCCTCGATCTCTCGCTGCCGAACCTCGACGAGATCAAGGCCGCTATCGGGATGAAGCAAGACGCGCCCGAAGAGGACGGCGTCGATGAGGCCGCCGAAGACGAGGCGTTTCGGAGCGCATCGACTCGAGTCCGCGCATCTCAGGTCGAGGAGGCCTTGCGGCGCGCAGAAGCTGGCGTCCAAGATGACCTCGACGAGTTCTTGGAGCAGTCCGAGGAGCAGGCCGCGGCCGAGGCCGAAGAGGCCGAGGAGGTGCTCGACAAGATCAGCCGCGAGGAAGAACTCGAGCAGGAGAAGGAGCTAACGCGAGACAACTTGGCGCTCATCTCCAAGCTCAAGCCCTTGGCGAAGATCCGCATGGCGATGATGGGCAATGCGTTCGAGCGCTCGATCCTCATTCGCGACACAAACAAGTCGGTGTGCATGAGCGCCATCAAGTCGCCGCGCGTCAAAGAGAACGAGGTCGAGAAGTACGCGGCTAACCGGACCCTGTCCCATGACGTTATCCGGTATATCGCCAGCCGCCGCGAATGGACGAAGAACTACACGACCAAGCTTCAGCTTGTGCTCAACCCCAAGACGCCGATGGCCAAATCGATGACGTTCTTGGGGACGCTGCGTCAACACGACGTTCGAAAGGTGGCGCGGAGCAAGAACATCCCGTCGGCGCTCGCCATCGCCGCCAAGCGTCGAATGAGTCAGCGAAGCTGAAGCGTATGGAGCCCGTGGCGTCAGCGTTGCGCCGCTACGGCGGTGTGTTGGTCGCGCCGCGGCATGCGGTCGCGGGCCTGCGTCGTGACGAGGGGCGTCACGACGGGCTCATCTTGGGCCTGCTCTACGCGTTTGCCGTGGGCAGCTACGGCCTCATCGAGGCCATGGCCGGGCTCGTGGCCACGCGGGATCTGGGCGGCTTGATGATGCTCGCCAGCGCCGCTGGACGGCTCGCGCTGCCTCCCGTGCTCTTGGTGGTGGCGGCCGAGACGCTGCTCGGCGAGCGGCGTGCCCATCGCCGTGCACTCGCCCTGTTGCCGTTGCTTGCGGTCGGCGTCATCGCCCACGAACTGCCGTGGCTCGGCGTCAAAGTGCCTGCGTTTGCGCCCGAGGTGCTGGGCGCGGTGCTTGGCCTCGTGCTCGTCTGGCGCATCCGGCCCGCGATCGAGCCCGACCCGGAAGGGAAGGGGGCGAAATGAGCGACCGACGCTCATTCATCGTCGGCGGCGCGCTGCTCGCCGCCTCCGCGTGGGCTGGCGGCCGAGACAGCGTGCGAGGCATCGCTCGCTGGCACACGCTGGGCCCGCTCCCGCCCGGGGTCCCTGCACCGAACTTCCGGCTCTTTCGCCTCGGGGGCGGCACCATGAGCCGTGACGACCTCGCGGGGGCCGTCAACGTGATGACCTTTTGGGCCACGTGGTGCGGTGTCTGCCGCACCGAGCTGGCAGACCTCGACGAACTCGCCACGGAGTATGCCCAGCGGAAGGATGTGCGCTTCTTGGCGGTCAACCACGAGGGCGGCGGGCTCGGGCGTCGGCAGGTCGAGCGGGCCGTGACCCACTACCAAGACAAGACTGGGCTCGCGTTACCCGTCGTGATGGATGACGGCAGCACGTCCAAAGCGTTTCGGGTTCGCCCGATCCCGCACACGGTGCTCCTCGATCGAGAGGGCATGATCCGGTACGTGCACGTCGGCCGAGTTTCAGCCTCTACCGTGCGGGCCGAGATCGAGCGTTTGCTCGAGGGCGACTGAGGCTCGACGGGGCTCGACCGATAGGTCTAGTCGCGTTTGCCGAGGTCACGCCCTGCGGCGATGATCTTCGGCAGACCCGCGACGAGTCCCACCAGGTTGGCGGCGACGGCGATCGCGAGCGCGACGTCGAGCACCGCGACCAGCTGCGGCAGCGATATCCAAGCGCCCGTGACGGCCGCGCCCAGCAAGAGGATGGGCATTGCCTTGGCCAGAACCTGTCCGCCCAGCGCGGTCGCGACCGGCTCGCTGATCATGGACCACGCCACCAGGGTTCCGAGCGCCAGCACGATGGTGCACATCACCATGCACATCTTGCCGACGACCCCGAGCTGCCCGCTGATGCGCATTGCGACCCGTGCCGAGCCCTCGACGTCGAGAGTGGGCGCGTTCATGCCCAGTGCGAGCACGTCGGACGGGTGGGGCGTGTACGGGTACTTGTCGCCGTGTGGGCCCTGCGGCGCCTCGCTGGGATGGCGCGGAACAAGCGTGCGGCGGCCACTGAGCTCGGGAGGCAGTCGGTCATCGCCGTGCACATCGGCCTCGAAGTGCACGTCCGGGACTATCGCGTAGGGGCCCGTCCAGCCTTCTTCGATCTGCGTGAAATCGACCTTGCCCGCGGTGGGCTTGAGGTGAATTTGGAAGGCGTCGTAGCTCGCCTCAACTTCGAGGAAGTAGTCCTTCTTCGGGTCCGTGGCGTGACGCAGCACGATCTTCTTGACGCCGAGCAGGAAGTCCCAGGGCGGCGTGATGAGCTTGCCGCCACGGGTCACTCGGATGAACGGCTCGCCGCGGGGGTGGCTCTGGAGCACCAGCCGGGCGACCGAGCCGACCGGCGGCTGGTATTCGGGCTCGCCGACAAACGCAAACGGCGGCGCCTCGGCTCCGTCGTCTGCGTAGGGCCCGCGATACGAGTTTCGGTAGAACTCGTGCAGCTTGGGGTTGAAGTCCCGGTCGGTGCGCGAGGGCTCGAACACCGCCAAGTGCACGCCGCGTTCACCCGTGACCGCGCGGGCGGCTCGACCGATGAAGTGGAAATCGGTCAGCGGTACGTACACCTGCTTGGACAGCCCGAGCGAACGGACGAGCTTCTCCAAGTCGATGTCCGGGTCTTTGGGCGTGAGCTTGAGGAACTCTTTCGCGCCCGGCTGCGGGGCACCCAGCTCGCGGTTGACGGGGATGCGGATATCCCAAGCCGCGTACTTGCTCCGCTCCTCGTCTTCGGCGCGGAAGATGATCTCGTCGACCTCGTGCGAGATCTGCCACGAAGGCATGATGACCGCGTTGCGGGACGCATCGAACTTGGCCATCGCGTGACCGCGCGGGTGGGGGCGCAGCACCATTCCGTAATGGTTGCCCGCTTCGACCTCGGCGAACTCGGGCACCACGATCGTCTGCCCGACCTGTTGCGAGGGGCTCAGGCCGTCGGCAAAGGCGCGCTCCAGCGGCACCGTGTGGCGGCTGGCGACCGCCTTGGCGAAACCGGGGTCGAACTTGTCGGCTGGGGTCTGCGCGGCCAGTTCCTCTTCGGTCAATGGCGCCGGAGCCTGGTCCGGCATGATGGACTCGGGCCCAGAGCCCGTCAGCAGGACGAGCGCCGCGAGCGTGCCCAGCACACCCGCCGTCAGCGGAGCCACGAGCATCGCGACCGCACCCGCGTGTCCGGGGCGTGTCGATCGGAGCCCGGCCAGGCCCGCGGTGCCCAGGCCGGCATGACCGGCAAGCGTCGCGCGCAGGACACCATGGTGCAGCGCGACCGCGACGACACCGCCCGCAGTGCCACCCTTGGCAGCATCCGACTGGAATGCGGCGTTGAAGGCGTCGCCTATCCGCATCTGGAGGTACATCGCGTCGGCGAACACAACAAACGCTGCGGTCACCGCCAGCACCACCAATGCCGCGGGGATGATCGCCATCAGGAGCTTGCGGGCGACAGGAGAGAACAAGAAGATGACCGCGGCCAGCGCGAGACCCACCGCGGTCGACGGCGGCGGTACCCACATCGCCTGCTCGAGGATGCTGGCCGCCTCGTGCGTCTGCAGCATCGCTCCCGCGAGGATCGCGACCGCCAGGATGGACAGTGCGTAGACCGGCGCGAGCAACTGCCCGACGGGGCCGGCTTTGCTCAGATGCAGGACCGAGCCGCTCGCGCCCGGGCGCAACGAGCCCAGCGCGCCCTCGGCAAACATCAGGCCCATGCCGAGGAGGGTTGCGATCCACATCCACGGGAGTGCGCCCGGTCCACCGATGGTCACCGCCAGCGTGGCGCCACTGATGCCGCCCATGCCGGCCGCGGCGGCGAGCAATGTGATCTGTCCGTGCCGACTCTCATCATCCGCGCTGCCTTTGGTCCAGCCGCGGAGTCCGGCCGCCAACCCTCGAAGCGGAGCCAGGCCGGACGCCAACGTCAGGATGGCTCCAGCACCGAGCACGCCCAGCGCGAGCCATGGCCAGACGGAGTCCGCGACTCCCGAACCCCATAGATCGATCCCGGTTCCCACCGCTGCGGCTCGCACGCACCAAGCCTAGGCATCCACCGGACGCTAGGACAACCAGCGACACACAACTGCGCTGCGGGCCTGCCCGGGCCGCTTGCGGGCCAAGCCAGCATCGCGCCAACGCGGTTGCGCGCATCCGGGCGTCCGCTCGGCGACGCGATGTCGCGGTCTGTCGGGTCTGAGGGGCCCCCAAACACGTTTGGGCGCCGCCTGGGCAGCCGCGGGGTGCATTGCGCGCTAGACTCCACGGCGAGCGTGTCGGACGAGTCTGAGTCGGGAGGTTCAAAGACCCCAGCGGGGGGCGAATCGGCCGATCGATCCTCTGGCGCAGACAAGCCCGTCGACGTGAAAAAGCGGTCCGCGCGCGTCCCGAACGCGACGGTAGTGGGTGTCAGCCCGCCGCCGCTACCCGATCCCGACGACCCGTTTGCAGATCCACCCAAGCGCTCGAGCGCGGCCCGCGGCGAGAAGAGCGGCTTGCTCAGGATCCCCAGACCGGGCGCACGCGGAGCGGACGCTCGCGGGACAGGCAAGCCCGCTCCCGTGGCCGCGGCTCCGCACCCCGTCGCCAGGACGCGATCGTCGCTGCAGTTGATCGCCAAGCTGGGAGAGCAAGCGCTCGATCCTACGGCCAAGGGGTCGGCCGCCGCCGTCTCGAAGGCCAGCGTGGACGCCGAGCGTCCGCCGCCGATTCGGGCGAGGTCGCGTTCGGCGACGATCGTTGGGCGGCCGGGTGCTGGTGCGCCGCGATCGACGAGCAAATCATCCGCCAGCGGTGCCAAGCCTGCGGGGGGGGCCAAGCCGGGCGGCAAGCCTCTGGCTGGCGCGAAGCCTGGGGAGGGCGCCAAGCCTAGCAAGCCAGCAAGTGGGGCCAAGCCCGCCGCCGGGGTGCTGACCCGGCCTGCGCCCGCCAAGCGCACCGCGGTTGGGCGGACGATTGGGTCGAGTCGAGCTCCCGCGCCGCCGGTTGTCGGATCGGCGAAGACCGGGCAGACGGTCGTCCCCAGCTCGGCGCGTCCCATCGACCGGACGGTCGTGCCTCCGTCCGGGCAGACAGGCCTGCGATCCAAACCCGTCACTCCGCCCACAAAGCTCAAGAGCACCCTGGGGCCGTTCCCCGCACGTGCGCCAGACCCCATCGATCGCACCCTCCTCACGCCCAAGCCTGCGGGTGGTCACGCGCCCGGCATCACCGCGGACAAGTCCCGGACGACCGCGCCACAGCCGGTCGCGCCGCCGCCACGCCCTGCGGCGCAAAAGACGGGACTGACCGTGCCCGCGCCGTCTCGCGTGCCCGCGGCAGCCAAGCCCGCTGCCGGACCGGTCAAGTTCACCGCACCGCAGACGGTCGTGCCCAGTGCACCCACGGTCACGGCGCCGCAGACGACCGTGCCATCGTCGCCCATCGCCGCGTCGGGTGCGTCGGGGGTGACCCCCCTGCCAAAGGGCGATGGCTCTGCGCCGATCGCCGTAGCGAAGGACGATGCCTCTGCGCCGATCGTCGTGCCCAAGGGCGATGGCTCTGCGCCGATCGCCGTTGCGAAGGACGTTGGCTCTGCACCGATCGCCGTGCCGCCACCCGCTCCTCCTGCGGTCACAGAGCGCCAGCCGCAGGTTCCTTCGGCACCGATCGACATTCCAGCAGCGGCCGCCACCGTGGTTCCGGCAGCGGCCGCGACCGTCGTCCCGCAGGCGCGTGCCGCCTCGGCGCCGATCGTCGTGCCCGCAGCCGATCTGCCTGCGCCAGCAGAGCCGGTCTCCGAGGTCGTTGCGCCTCCGGGCCCGAGTGCTTGGGCCAAGCTGCTGGCTTGGGTGGGCCCAGCATCCGGGCCGCGTGCGGTTCTGATGATTCGCATCGGAGTCGGTGCCGTCGTGCTCTGCTTGCTCGCCACCCTCGTGATCGTGCTGGGCAGCGATGACGACGAAGCGAAAGCGCCCGCTGTCGCAGCAGTCACGCCGAAGAAGGCGCCCGTTCCGGAGCCCCCGAGCGGGCCCGAGCCCGAGCCTGAGCTGGTCGCCACGCCCGTGGTCGAACCTGAAGTCGACCCGTTCGCGGACTTCGAGGGCGACTCCGGGAGCGGCACGGGCGGGGAAGAAACCGGCGACGAGACCGGCGGCGACGAGACCGGCGACGACGGAACCGGTGGCGACGAGACGGGAGGCGACGAAACGGGTGCGGTCGAGGAGGCCGTGGTCGCAACGCCACGCCGTCGGCGCAAGCGAAAGCCAGAGCCCGAGCCGGAGCCTGAACCCGAGCCCGAGCCCGAGCCGGCCCCGCCGCCCAAGCCCAAGCCCAAACCCAAGCCCAAACCGCCCTCTGCCCACGAGCTGCTCAGCCAGGCCAAGGCGGCGTTGAACCGTGGCGACGGAGCTGGGGCCTACCGCCTCGCCAAGACCAGCTATCGCCTCGCGCCCAGCGAAGGGACCGCCAAGGTCATGGTCAAGGCCGCCTGCAAGAAAGGCGATGCTGGCGCCGCCAAGGCAAGCCTGAAGAAGGTCCGCGTCATGAGCCGACCGCCCCTCCGCAAAGCCTGCCGCCAAAGCGGCGTCCGGCTCGGCCTTTAGCCGCCGCAGCGAGCGTGGCCTTTACAGCTCCGCTCTGCGTGACTACCTTCGCCGCTCACGGAGGTGCTCGACGTGCTGGTGTTGTCCCCGGTCTTCAAAACCGGTGTGGGGAGCGAGGAGCTTCCTGGGCAGGTTCGATTCCTGTGCACCTCCGCTCTAAACGGCCTCGCAGGGTGATCTGTGGGGCTGTCTTGAGTTTGGCGCTCAGACCGTACCCAAATCAGGGTGATCCGACGCTGCGAAGATCTTGGTGACACATGTAGCGGGCTACGACCTTACAAGCGCGCGCGGGGACGGTGGAGATGTTCTCGGCGGTGCTCGAAGAACGCGACCTCATCGACGAGCCTGCCCGGATCCTGGCGGCCGCACGACGCGCGTAGTCTGGACGGAAGTGCGTTTGGCGGGGAGCACTCAAGGGACACAATCGACCGGTGAGAGCCGCCCTGATGGGATGCACCTGAGGCATTGCATGCCGTTGGCGGGGGTGCAGATGCTGGCCGGCAAGATCCCGCAGGCCCTCGACCCGAGCACAGTCCCTTACCCGCGTGCTGCTCGCGCAGACCTCGGCCGTCGCAACCGGCCCCTGTCTGCCGGCCCCAACTACACGCGCTGTCGGTACTGAGCGAACTCGGCCTCGTAGGCCGCGCGGTCAAAGCGAAACGGGCCAATGTTGTAGCTCCAGTCGCGATGATAGTGGGCAAACTCGGACCACGTGACGACGGACGTCTCGACAACGATCCGCGCGAGCCAGGGCCAGCAGCCCGCATTCCCGCACTCGCAGTCGAGTACCCAGGTCTTACCGACGGCAGGATCCGCAGCGTCGAGTCCGAACGTCGCATCGACAAGACCGAAGAACTCGCCGACGCGCGGCGGCGGAGCGCCGAGCATCCCTGCTGTTGGATACATGTAGCTGGCCGCGGTGAGGCCCTGAAGGTCTCCCTCGGACTCGCCGTCGCCGATCCGATCGGCGACCTCAGCTGCGACGTACACAGCCTCGATGGGTCGCAGGATGTCGAGCAGCGGCTGCTCGTTGATCCAGATTTCTCGGGGCGCGTAGTTGGATCGATCGCGTCCATCCCCCGCGCGGCGCAGTTCAAATCGGTCCATCAAGCCTCTACCCGCGTAGGGCCAGCCTAACGCACGGGTCGGCGGCAGGACATGGGCTGCCAAACAGGTGCAGCTTGCCGCGGCGTCGTCTTCTCGGACACGGTGTTCACGCAAGATGCGGAAGTGCAGGAACTCCGCGACACGCCCTCACGACCGGCCGGGTGGACGAAGAGTCTCGGAGGGGCACGGGAGCGAGCTAGGCGCCTCGCAGTCAAGTTTCTGCGCACGTACTCGCGCCAAGTCAATCAGTAGGGACGCATCCGAAGATAGGGGGCGATGGTGGCTCGGTACGGTTGCTCGGTCTTGCCGTCACGGGCAGCCGCTCCCACCAATGGGGTGGTGATGAGCACGGAGTCGGCGTCGAGCCGCTCGACTTTCACCTTGGCGCTCTCGGCGAGCGGGCCCTCTGCCTGCTGCGCCCTCGGGGTACCCACGACCAGCACCAATGGCGCAGGCTGGTTGTTCATCGTCCCGGAGATCAGCACTTCATCAAACGGTGAGGACCGTGGCCCACCAGCAGCGGCCGGGGAGACGCGCAGGGAGTCGACGTCCCATCCAAGGTCGAGCTGAAGTGTCATCGCGGTGGGCTGCTGCTCGAGCGTGTCCCACTCCAAGGTGACCTCCAGCTGGCTGCCCATGCTGCCCGCACTGTCCGGCGGCAGCGCGTGTGCGGTGTGGGCTAACCGAGCCTCTCCCGCCGACAACGTCATCGTACCGATGGGCCCGGCGCCTCCCCACGGCGGACTCCACTCAATGACCTGGCTGCGCGCGCTGTAGGACAATACGGAGAGCGCGTCGGGCTTATCCGCGGTCGTTGCGGGTGCATCTTCCTTCGCGGCGACGTCTCCAGGTTCATGGTCGGCGGGCGTGGCGCCAGCGTCGGGGGGACCGACGCGGGCTGGCTTGCACGCGCTCAACAACAGGCACAACCACACAAGTCGCCACACGCTGGAGACGTTACTGCCTGGCCTGCTTCTTCGGTAGCGCGAAGTGGTGCGTTGTTCTTTTGTGGTCCGCCGACGTCAACCCGCATCGCGAACGAACGATGCGCTGCTGTAGCTCTTGGTCGCCCCGAGGTTGCTGCCTTCAAACAGCGGACCGTCGAAGATGGATCTCGTGGTCCATGTGGAGTGCCACGAAATCCCAAGACGGCAGCGGGTGACAGGCAGGGCGTGTCGGCGTAGCGTGTCCGCGCATGGCGACGGTGGACGTTAACCTGACGTTGGACGCACCGATCGAGGCTGTGTTCGAACACCTCGTTGATCACGCGCGATACGAGACGTTTGAGGGGGTTCGCGGCTCGGTGCTCGTTCGCGAGGGCACGGACGAGCGCAACGGCGAGGGGGCTCAGCGCAAGATTACGCTGGCGGCCACAACGCTGTGGGAGGACATCGTCGGGTTCGCTAGGCCGACCCTCTTGGAATACAAAATCGTGCGCGCACGACCTCCCCTGGTTCGCCATGTCCTCGGTCGTGTCGCGCTCGAGGATGTCGGCGGGCAGACCAAGGTGCGCTGGACAAGCGAGTTCTACGTGCGCTTGCCCGTCGTGCGGCGAATCATCGAACCCAAGTTGGTGAAGGCATTCCACACGGCGTTTACCTCGATGCTCCGCGAGATAGAGAGGCGCGTGAACAAGGCCTAGGGCACGCCGTCTGTCGAGGACTGCAGAGGCTTCGTCGACGAGGTCGGCGTCGCCTGGCCGATCCGCGAACCGAATCGGTCTGCGGCCTACGGGGCCGGATCGCCAGGTCGCGGCGTGAGCTTGTATTGAGATTCTCGCTCGAGTCGCTCGATCTCGGCGCCCATGCGCACGATGTTTGCCATCGCTGCCTGTGCCTCAAGGTCGATCTCCACGCCGCCTTCGGTCGTCGTTCGAGCGTATGGGTCGGCCGCGTACGACCGCTCGCTTCTCAGCGACAGGCGGAGGTGCTCGATCTGAGCGAGGTCGGCGCGACCGGAGGCGATGCGCTCCGCCGGGTCCATCGCGTCGATGGCCGCGAGACGCTGCGCGTGCACGTGCTCCGCATATCCAGGTCCGCCTGTGTGGCCACACGCATCGCAGGTGTACACCCCCGGGGCCGGCTGCTCGAGTTGCCGCGAGCCGCACGCGACGCAGGACTGTCCGTCCTCGCTGGCCTCGGTTCCGCGACGCGAGGCGCCGCGCCTCGATTGCACAATGACTGCGCCCACAGCAGCGACCGAGCTGAGAATCGCGAATGCCCACACCGCCCGCTGGTCGTACCCAGCGAAGATGGCGACCCAGCTCAATGCCACGGTTGCCAGCGCCACGGGCCGAAGCAAGGTCATCATGCGCTGACGCCGTAGCTGGGTTACCTCGTCGACGGGGCCAAACAAGAGTTCCACCCTACCACGGCCGCCAGGGGCCTCGGCGATCCCGATGAGGCCTCATCGAGGCGGAAGTGCAGAAGCTTGAGACGTCTGCCTCGAACCGCCTTCACCGAGTCGCTGTCGGTCCACGGGCACGCTGGATCCGGGGGCGGCGGGTGTACGATGCGGGCCGGAGTGCCACAGGAACAAGAATCGGGCGCGCCATCGTGCTGCATCAACTGTGGACGCGAACTCCCGATGGAGTTCTGTCCGCAGTGCTCCCGCGGCGGTGCCCGGTGACCCGTCGCAAGTGCGAAGCTTGGGTGGCGATCCGACCGGAGCTTGGTGAGAACGACTGCTGCACGCCCGAGCCGTTGAACTCCAGGGGATGAGCTCGCAGGCCGCAGGGGCCGAGCTGATAGGCGGCGCGCTCGAGGTCGTGCCGATCGCGATGGCCCTGCTGCTTCCGG
>Ga0316189_10000474_pt1 | contig 40011 bp, 42 predicted proteins | sample LowCovwburrow_MG_FD_204930 | JGI IMG/M metagenome (GOLD analysis project Ga0316189, IMG submission 204930) | Coastal sediment microbial communities from Maine, United States - Lowes Cove worm burrow | ecosystem: Environmental > Aquatic > Marine > Coastal > Sediment | place: USA: Maine...
CCCTCATGGATTTGGCTGAAAAAGGCTCTGCAGAATTGACTGCTGCGCAACTTGCTGCGGTTGCCTGAAATGCGAAAGCTAACGGAAGGCAAATTGGTGGTCGCCACCCATAATGCTGGAAAGCTTCGGGAAATTTCTGCGCTTCTTGCCCCTCACGGGGTCGATGTTATTTCTGCTGCTGCGCTTGGCTTTGACGAGCCGGAAGAAACAGAAGATACTTTCGCCGGAAACGCCCGCATAAAGGCGCATTTCGCTGCAAAACAAAGCGGCTTGCCTGCTTTGTCCGACGACAGCGGCATTATGGTCGATGCGTTGAATGGCGCGCCGGGCGTTTACACGGCTGATTGGGCTGAAACACCAAATGGGCGCGACTTTCCGATGGCAATGGGTAAAGTTTGGTCAAAGTTAGAGGATATGGGCGCGAAAGAACCTCGTTCGGCCTCTTTCAATTGTACACTATGCCTTGCATGGCCGGATGGGCATGACGAAATATTCGAGGGTAAAGTCGAAGGTCGCCTTGTCTGGCCGATACGTGGTAGCCATGGCTTCGGCTATGATCCTATGTTTCTTCCAAATGGCGAGTCCGAAACCTTTGGCGAAATGAGCCCTGAGAAGAAACACGGGATGAGCCACCGCGCGGCGGCTTTTTCAAAACTGGTTGATGGGTGTTTTGACTGAAGATTGGCAAAACGGGGGCTTTGGGCTCTATCTTCACTGGCCTTTTTGCCAGTCAAAATGCCCATATTGCGATTTCAACTCTCACGTTGCGTCGTCAGTGGATCAGACCCGTTGGCAGCGGGCGTTCCTGTCTGAAATTGAGCGCGTTGGAGAAGAAACAAGGGGACGCGTCCTAAATACCGTCTTTTTTGGGGGCGGTACGCCCAGTCTGATGGACCCGGCCCTGGTTTCGGCGATTATTGAGAAGATCTCGGGTACCTGGACGCTGGCCAATGATATCGAAATCTCGCTGGAAGCGAATCCAACTTCGATAGAGGCCGGACGCTTTCGCGGATATCGAGACGCGGGCGTTAACCGCGTGTCTATGGGTGCACAGGCATTAAACGACGCGGACTTAAGGCGGCTAGGACGGCTGCACAGCGCCGCCGAAGCGATGGAAGCCTTTGAGATTGCACGAAAAACATTTGATCGGGTGAGCTTTGATCTGATTTATGCGCGCCAGCATCAAACTCTTGATGATTGGCGGACCGAATTAGACACTGCACTTTCGTTGTCTCTGGACCATCTATCGCTTTATCAACTGACAATAGAGCAAGGCACTGCTTTTGGAGACCGCTTCAACCGCGGCCGACTTGACGGAATTCCCGACGATGACGCTTCTGCGGATATGTATCTGGCGACCCAAGAGATCTGCGATGCCGCAGGGCTTTCAGCCTATGAAGTCTCTAACCATGCCAAAAACGGCTTTGAATCGCGCCACAACCTGATTTATTGGCGTTACGGAGACTACGCCGGAATTGGCCCTGGAGCGCACGGTCGACTAACACTGTCGGGCCAGAAAACAGCGATAGAAACTCATTCCTATCCTCAAAAATGGCTTGAGACGGTTGAGAGTGCAGGAGCTGGCGAAATGAACCGGGAGCTGGTCAAGAAAGAAGATCAGGCGCTGGAATACCTGATGATGAGCCTTCGGCTTGCTGAGGGAATGGACCTGGACCGCTTCCATGCGCTCGCTGGCCGTCGTATTAAATCATTCAATATCAATAGGTTAGCTGATCTGGGAATGGTGGCTAAAATTCAAGACCGGCTGGTTGCTACCCCAAATGGTCGTGTGTTGCTAAATTCAGTTCTTAACGAACTGCTGGCGGAGTAATATGCGGCTGCTCTGGGCCAGCATTGGTCTTTTCACTCTCGCGCTCGGTTTAATTGGTGCTTTTTTACCAATTCTTCCAACGGTGCCCTTTCTGCTTCTGTCTGCATTCTGCTTCGCTCGCTCGTCAGAGCGCTTGTATAATTGGCTTCTGTCGCATCCGGTTTTCGGACCCCCTATTCAAGACTGGCGAAGAAACGGCGCGATACGTCGCCGTGCCAAAATCCTGGCAACGGCATCAATTGCTACAGCGTTCATTGTACCATTTGCGCTTAGCGTCGCACCCTCCGTGCTAACACTGCAGGCCTTTGTACTTGTCGCTGTGCTGATTTTTATCTGGACTCGTCCAGAGGCATAGCTGTCAGTATCCGGCAAAGCTCATCTAGGTCTTCCAGCGTTTTGTACTTTATCAAAACTTGGCCAGAATCTTGGCCTGGCTTGTGGTCAACGATGACTTTCATACCAAGGTTGGCCGACAGGTCCGCTTCTAAGGCGCGGGTATCCGCGTCTTTCTCTGCTCTCTGTGGCTTTGTTGCTGTCGGTTTTATCTTCGGCGCCTGAGCCAACCGTTCCGTTTCGCGAACGGACAACCCTTTCGCAACAACCTCTTTTGCAAGCTTCAGCGGATCTTCCGTTGTAATCAACGCACGGGCATGTCCGGTTGTAAGGTCACCTGACCTAAGCATGTCCAGCACCGGTTCCGGCAGTTGAAGCAATCGCATCAGGTTGGCGATATGGCTTCGGCTTTTAGAAAGCCCCTGGGCAAGCTTTTCTTGTGTATGGCCGAACCTGTCCATCAACTGGCGGTAGCCCATCGCCTCCTCAACCGGGTTAAGATCAGCGCGCTGAATGTTTTCAATAATCGCGATCTCTAGAACTTCGGTATCGCTGAAATCGCGCACAACAACGGGAAGCTCGTGCAGCTGCGCAGCTTGTGCTGCGCGCCAGCGTCTTTCACCAGCGACGATTTGGTAAGTATCTGTATTATTAGGGTTTTTTCGAACAATAAGCGGCTGGATTATGCCCTTTTCACGAATCGACGCGGCGAGCTCTTGAAGGTTTTCATCAGCAAAGCTACGCCTTGGCTGATCTGGGTTTGGGACAAGTTTTTCAATTGGGATTTTTCTGTCCGCAGCGGCAGGAACCGCTCCCTCGTTGCGTTCATCTGCCTGGACATCAGCCATAAGCGCCGATAGTCCGCGGCCAAGCCCGCGACGCTCGTGTTTTTTGTCAGCCATCCTCGCCCCTCCCTATATTTAGTAGTGTCCCGTGTCGTTGTGCCAATTCTTGTGCCAAGGCACGATATGCCTGACTTCCCTTAGAGCTTGAATCATATTCAAGCACCGAAAGCGCAAAAGACGGTGCCTCGCTTACGCGAACATTTCGTGGAATTATGGTTTTGAACACCAGATCCCCCAGATTGTCCCGGGCATCTTTTTCGACCTGCAATGACAAGTTATTGCGGCTATCGTACATGGTCAGCACAATACCTTCGATCCTTAGGCCAGAATTCGCTGTTTGCCGTATCTCGCGGATTGTCAGCATAAGCTGCGACAACCCCTCGAGCGCAAAAAACTCACTTTGCAGCGGCACAAGCACCGAATGCGCTGCGACCATGCCGTTAACGGTCAGCAAGCTCAGCGAAGGCGGGCAATCGATCAGAATGTAGTCAAGTTCAAAGAAATCGATTGCGGGTTGGCGAAGCGCGTCGTGCAAAAGAAAGCTGCGCTTCTCGCTCGAAAACAATTCTATATCAGCTGAGCTAAGATCGGTCGTCGCGGGAATGATCACCAAACCCTCTACCGAGGTTGGCTGCACCACATCCTGTAGTGCTGCGTCGCCCAGCAACAAGTCATAGGTGGTTAGCGTTCGATGATCTGAGTCGACACCGAGCCCGGTTGAAGCATTTCCTTGTGGGTCAAGATCAACAATCAAGACGTTCAGGCCAAGCTCTGCCAGAGCCGCACCAAGATTTATTGTTGTTGTTGTTTTGCCAACGCCGCCTTTTTGGTTCGCCACGGCAATAATCTTTGGTCCTGTCGGTCGGGTCGGATCAGACACGCGCAATGTCTCCAAGTTTTAGAATAACGGCATTCAAATTTGTCTTACTCGGGAACTCTTGGCTTTTGAACGTCCAAGATGCAAGGGCTTCCTTTAATTCTTCTGCGTGGTTTGCGCCCTTTGGAAAAAGAGCGACACCAGACGGCGCAAGGTGCCGTTCTGCGAACTCACATAACTTAACCAGTGGCGCCAACGCCCGCGCAGACAAAACATCAGCGTTTAAAGGGGTTAGTCCCTCAATTCGTTCAGAAACAACATCTGTATTTACAGCTAATTCTCTGACGGCGGTACGCAGGAACGTTGCTTTTCTTTTATCGCTTTCAACCAGGGTCATTTTCGTTTCGGGAGAGCGTTCTTTCAGCAACACCGCAACAACTAAACCGGGAAATCCGCCGCCTGCCCCAAGATCGGCCCAGTGATGGATCTCCCGAGTCACCAGATCACACAGTTGCGCAGAATCCAGAAAATGCCGCGTCCAGATTTCATTGATCGTCGCTTTCGAGACGAGATTTATTGTGGGATTCCATTTTTCCAGCAGTTCGGCGTAAAGCTCCAACCGATCCAATGTTTCACGTGAAACATCTATCTCCGCGCAAAAAGCACCCCTGCCATCGCGAACTGTCACGCAGAGCGCTTTCTTTTCGCCTGCTGAAGCTTAGCTAGCAAAAGCGTCAACGCCGCTGGCGTAACGCCTTCAATCCGGCCAGCTTGCGCAAGTGTCTGGGGTTGAACGGTTTTCAGTTTATTTTTAAGCTCATTCGAAAGCCCGTTCAAACCATCGTAGTCAAAGTCCGAAGGTATCTTGTGCTGCTCGTCCCTTCGCATCGCCTCAACGTCTTTCGCTTGCCGGCCGATGTAATTCTCATAGACGGCATCGCGCGAAAGCTGAACTTTCACATCCTCTGAAATATCGCTCAGCGATGGGTCAAGTTTTTCAAGCAGGCCAAAGGTAACATCCGGAAACGACAACAGCCTGTATCCGGAACGCCGAACGCCATCCTGATTAATCTTTATTCCCTGAGCGGCGATTTCTTTCGGCGTTATCGAAAGCGTTAACAGTTTTTCTTTCGCGGAGCCGAGCGCTTCTCTTTTTTCCTCAAATGTTATGCGCCTGGCCTTACCCACACACCCAAGGTCAATGCCAATCGGCGTCAAACGCTGATCAGCGTTATCGGCGCGGAGCGACAAGCGAAACTCTGCGCGGGACGTGAACATGCGGTAAGGTTCAGAAACACCCCTTGTTATCAGGTCATCAACCATGACGCCGATGTATGAATCTGCGCGGCTAAAAATTACTGGCTCTCTACCGGTTGCCGCCAGCGCCGCGTTCAAACCAGCGACAAACCCTTGCGCCGCCGCCTCTTCGTACCCGGTTGTTCCATTAATCTGGCCAGCCAAATACAGTCCGGGTACAGTTTTCGTTTCCAGCGTCGGCTTTAATGCCCGCGGGTCCACGTAATCATATTCAATCGCGTATCCCGGCTGAACTATCTCTGCGTTTTCAAGGCCGTAAATCGAATTTACATAAGCTTTCTGTACATCTTCGGGCAGCGACGTTGATATACCATTCGGGTAAATGGTGTCCGTATCCAACCCCTCGGGCTCCAGAAAGATTTGATGTGAAGTTTTATCAGCGAACCTTACGATCTTGTCCTCAATAGACGGGCAATAGCGTGGCCCAACACCGTCAATATGCCCGCCGTACATTGCGGAAAGCTCTAGGTTTTTCCGAATTATTTCGTGCGTCTGTTCATTCGTATGTGTGATACCGCATGAAATTTGCCGCGCCGTAACCGACTTTGACATAAAGGAAAACAGAGTTGGCTCGTCATCGCCCGGCTGTGATTCCAGCAAGTCCCAGCGGATAGTGCTGCCTTTAAGGCGTGGTGGCGTCCCCGTCTTAAGGCGCCCTAACGCAAAACCAAACTCGTCCATCCGTTCCGCCAGTTTGACGGATGGCTTGTCACCAATCCGGCCACCAGGGCGCGATACATTTCCAATGTGAATTACGCCGCGCAGGAAAGTTCCTGTTGTTAGAATGACAGATTTCGCAAAAATCTTTGCTTCATCTTGCAGTTTCAGCCCGCTGACTTTGCCGTTTTTAACTACTAAATCAACAACCTCGCCCTCAATCACAGTCAGGTTTTGGGCAGACGAAATCTCTTCCTGCATCGCGTTTCGGTACAAATTTCTGTCCGCTTGCGCGCGCGGCCCCTGAACCGCCGGGCCTTTGCGTCGGTTTAGAAGGCGAAACTGAATACCCGCTTTATCAGCGACGCGGCCCATTGCACCGTCAAGTGCATCAATCTCGCGCACCAGATGGCCTTTACCAAGGCCGCCAATCGCCGGATTACAGGACATCACACCAATAGAACTAAAGCTTAGAGTTACCAACGCTGTACGCGCACCCATCCGGCCAGACGCGAGAGCAGCGTCGGCACCAGCGTGGCCTCCGCCAACAACTACAACATCAAATCCCCGATGTTTCACGTGAAACATTCCTTATTTTCCAAGACAGAAACTCGCGAAAATCTCGTCCAATATGTTCTCGACATCCACCAACCCGATCAAAGAATCCAGAGCGCGAATAGCTGTCCGGATCTCTTCGGCCGCCAGCTCGGCGCGATCCGGGCCATTCATTACCTCATTTCGTGCCGATTCCAAAGCCTTCATCGCTCGTTCAATTGCGATCCTGTGGCGCTCTCGGGTTGCGGTCGCTGCGGTCGCAACGCGTACGTCCAATATCTTTGTAATTCGCGCGATTAACTCAGACACCCCTAGCCCGGTTTTCCCGGAAACTCTAAACCCATCGTTGCCCCTTAGGTCGCCTTTACCTCTTACGACGATATCATCGGCTTCCGGGCGCAATTCAAGATATGAACCTTCATCACCCTGCAAGAACACACGCATGTCGGCTAGCTTTGCGCGCTCCATCGCCCGCGCAATGCCGATCCCTTCGACGTAATCCTCTGTTTCGCGCAGGCCTGCAGTATCTAGTACTGTGACCGGAAGACCGTTCAAATCCATACGCACTTCGATAACATCGCGCGTTGTGCCTGCGTATTCAGATGTTATTGCCGCTTCCCGTCCCGCCAGGGCGTTCAGCAATGTCGATTTCCCGGCGTTCGGCGGGCCGACAATTGCCACTTCAAAGCCGTCTCTTATTCGTTCAGAAACCGCAACGCCCCGCGCTTCTTCTTCCAGCGATAATCCAACTTCCGCCAGCAGCTCCAAAACTTCTGGCGATACATCAACAGGTACGTCTTCGTCCGCGAAATCTATTGTCGCCTCAAGCAACGCCGCTGCCCGAACAAGCCGGCTCCGCCATATCGCTGCCTTGTCACCAAGGGCGCCTGTTAGCACCCGCAGGGCCTGCTTGCGCTGTGCTTCTGTCTCGGCCTCTATCAGGTCCGCAAGCCCCTCCACCTGTGCCAGATCAAGCTGTCCGTTTTCCAAAGCGCGGCGCGTAAATTCTCCCGGCTCTGCTAGCCTGAGATCTTCCTGTTTTTCCAGCGCCCTGAGTACGGCGGCCACGGTTGCCTGGCTGCCATGCAAATGCAGCTCTGCAGATTGCTCACCCGTAAAGCTGTGACCCTCGACAAAGGTCAGAACCAGCGCTTCATCCAGCAATTGCCCCGTGTCATCCCTCAAAGACCGTAGCCCGGCTACGCGTGGTTCTGGTAATGACCCGGCAAGATTTTTGATCGCAGAAAACGACCGCGGACCGGATAACCGGATAACCGCAACACCCGCTTTTCCGCGGGCTGTCGCCAAGGCATAAATCGTCTCCATTTTTACCTAACTATTTGTTTTAGTTAAATAATTACGTATTCATCGAGTCGAAGAATTCAGCATTCGATTTCGTTTGCTTAAGTTTCGAGATCAGGAATTCGATCGCATCGGTCGTACCCATTGGATTGAGGATACGGCGCAGCACGAATGTTTTCTGCAAGTCAATCTTATCAACCAGCAAGTCTTCTTTCCGGGTACCTGATTTCAGAATATCCATCGCCGGGAATACGCGCTTATCCGCGACTTTACGATCTAGAACGATTTCTGAGTTACCGGTGCCTTTGAATTCTTCAAAGATGACTTCGTCCATCCGGCTGCCCGTATCAATCAATGCTGTCGCGATGATGGTTAGCGAGCCGCCCTCTTCAATGTTCCGTGCGGCGCCGAAAAACCGTTTGGGCCGCTGTAGTGCGTTTGCATCAACACCGCCCGTTAGAACCTTACCAGAGGACGGCACAACCGTATTAAATGCACGCCCGAGACGCGTGATAGAGTCAAGCAGGATAACAACGTCACGCTTGTGTTCAACAAGCCGCTTCGCTTTTTCAATTACCATTTCAGCAACAGCAACGTGGCGCGTTGCAGGTTCGTCAAACGTTGAAGACACAACCTCTCCTTTGACCGAGCGCTGCATGTCCGTCACCTCTTCGGGACGTTCGTCGATCAAAAGAACAATCAGGTAGCATTCCGGATGGTTCATCGCGATCGAATTCGCGATGTTCTGCAAAAGAACAGTTTTACCAGTGCGAGGTGGCGCAACGATCAATCCGCGCTGACCCTTACCAATTGGCGCAACAAGGTCGATTATGCGTGCTGAGCGGTCTTTGGTAACCGCGCCTTCAACTTCCATCTTGAGGCGCTCGTCGGGGTAGAGCGGCGTAAGGTTATCAAAAGCGACTTTGTGTTTTGCTTTTTCCGGCTCTTGAAAGTTAATCGCCGCGACGCTGATCATACCAAAATAGTTTTCGCCGTCCCGCGGTGCTTGAATCACACCCTCGATCGTATCACCCGTCCGCAGTGAAAACTGACGAATCATTTCTGGTGAAACATAAATGTCGTCTGGCCCAGCGAGATAGTTTGCTTCGGGTGATCTTAAAAAACCAAACCCGTCTTGCAAAACTTCTAAAACACCGTCACCGGATATTTCCCATCCGTCATCCGCGCGTTCCTTGAGGATCGAAAACATCATGTCGCCTTTTCGCATGGTCGACGCGTTTTCGATCTCAAGCTCCTCAGCCATCGACAGAAGATCTTTGGGCGTTTTTATTTTCAGGTCAGCAAGGGACAGGCATTCTTTTGTCATTGGGGTGCTCTCTGGACCGGCCTTATTGGCGCACGGTCAATGTACAATGGGGAATCTACCCAGCCGGACGGCTGGTTTCGATAGACCAAATAGGGCCAGAACCCCTGCAAGTCAACATTCCTTAGAAAGGTCGCACCACCACTGAGGTAACAATTACCAACAAAAGAATTGTGGGAACCTCATTCATCAGCCGGTATCGCCGCCCGGTCAAAGTATTTTCACCTCGTAAAAAATCTTTTCTGCGATAACCGAGCCAATGATGAAACCATGTCATACCCAGCACCGCTGCAGCTTTTAACCACGGCCAAACAAACGCCCAGGTTACGATGCCAGGGGTAAAGACAAGCAACAAACCAAACACCCAGGTCGAAACCATAGCCGGGTTCATAATCAGGCGAAGAAGCTTAACTTCCATCTTCTGAAACAATTCATCTGTATCTGACCCTTTTTGAACTTCTTCTGTGTGATAGACAAAAAGGCGAGGAAGATAAAAAAGACCTGCCATCCAAGCGATAACTGAAACAATATGAAGCGTCTTAATCCAAGGATAAAAATCTGTAAGGATGTCGGTCATTCTATATCGCCCCCAGTTTCTACGTTATCTTTCTAAATTAATATAAGAAGAAGAAAAGAGATGATGATTATGTAGTGATCAGGAATTCTCTGGATTAAATAGTTATTCACAGAATGGTACAGCGAAGAAAAACCTGTGTGTAAATGGCAGATAACCCGAGGATAAAAAAAGAACAAGAATTACTTATTTATTACAAATAGTTACATGACAATTATTGAAATAGTTTGTGGATAAATACGGTTAATTCAGAGAGCGGGCGATTCCTCCACAAAAAGATTTTATCCTTTCCCACCGGGGATAAAAATGCTGGATAGCGACTGAACTAAGGCGAGAATACAGAACATCGGCGAAAACCATTTTTTCGCCCAATTTACCCATAACTAATACAATCAATCATCCACAGGGTCTTCAACATGTCACAGCGGATCATTCTAGCGTCAGGTTCCGAAATTCGTCAGAAACTTTTGAAAAACGCTGGAGTCCCCTTTGAAGTTCAGATTGCGCGGGTGGACGAAGAGAGCATCCGGAATTCTCTTTTGGCAGACGGGGCCTCGCCGCGGGATGTATCTGATGCGCTGGCTGAACAAAAGGCCCGCCGTATAAGCCAGAAAAACCCAGAAGCGCTTGTAATCGGTTGTGATCAGATACTGGAAGTTTCTGGCGCCATACTCTCGAAACCGAAATCAGTTGACGAGGCGCGCGCCCAACTTGTGCACTTACGCGGATCACGCCATAGTTTGCTTTCTGCGGTCGTCGTCTATGAAGGTGGCGCGCCAGTTTGGCGACATATCGGGCAGGTAAGGTTGCATATGCACAGTTTTTCGGATTCATATCTAGACGCCTACCTCGGCCGAAACTGGCATAGCATCCAACACTCTGTCGGTGGCTATAAACTGGAAGAAGAAGGCGTAAGGCTTTTTTCCAAAATAGAGGGTGACTATTTCACGGTTCTGGGGCTCCCATTGCTGGAACTTCTGTCGTATTTTTCTCTGCGAGGGGTATTGGAAAAATGAGCGAGCAAAAAATTCCACTGGCAGGTGTTGTAGGATCTCCGGTGTCGCACAGCAAATCGCCGGCACTACATGCGCATTGGTTAAAAACCTACGGTATCAGGGGCCACTACATTCCGATGGATGTGGCCTATGACGATTTGAAAGAAGCGATCCGGACATTGCCGCGCCTTGGGTTTGTCGGAGTGAACGTAACGATTCCACATAAAGAGGCGGTATTGGAAATTGCCGATCTCGTGACCGACAGAGCAGCATTGATAGGTGCCGCGAATACATTAATTTTTCGCAAAGATGGCAGGGTACATGCAGATAATACTGACGGCTACGGATTTATAGAAAATCTAAGGCATGGAGCCCCCAACTGGCGGCCAGACGCTGGCCCGGCCGCGGTGATTGGCGCCGGTGGCGCGGCGCGCGCTGTTTTGGCGACTTTGATAGAAGTGGGCGTCAAAGAAATTTTTCTATCCAATAGAACCCGATCAAGAGCGGATTCACTGCGCAGTGAATTTGGAACAAGGATAAAGGTGTTTGATTGGGTGCAGTCAGGCAATATGCTCGATGACGCAGCGACAGTGATAAATACATCTTCGCTTGGCATGGTTGGTAAGCCAGATTTTCGGATTCCGCTGGACGGGCTAAATAAAAAAGCAGTTGTTACAGATTTGGTCTACGCCCCGCTGAAAACAACGCTCTTGAAAGCCGCCGAAGAAATGGGGTGTCAGACAGTCGATGGTCTTGGAATGTTGTTGTACCAGGCAGCGCCCGCATTCGAGCGGTGGTTCGGAGTAAGACCCACCGTAGATGAGGCGACAAGGAAGGCTGTATTGTCGGTATGAAAAAACCATTTCTTCTTGGTTTGACCGGCTCCATCGGTATGGGAAAGTCCACGACCGCACGACTTTTTGCCGAAGCGGGCATCCCGGTGTGGGATGCTGATGCCGCAGTTCACAGGCTTTATGGAAAGGGCGGTGAAGCCGTTAGATCAATACGGGCCCTGTGTCCGCAGGCGGTTGTGGACGGCGTTGTAGACCGAGAGGCTTTGAAAGCATGGATCGCGTCAGACGCAACGGCACTAAAACAGATTGAGGTAATTGTTCATCCACTAGTCGCTAAAGACCGCCAGAGATTCATCGAAGAAACGACTTCGGATATACTCCTGTTCGACATTCCGCTGTTGTTCGAGCTTGGAACCGAGTCAACGATGGATGCAACTGTAGTGGTCACAGTATCCGAAAACATTCAACGCGCCAGAGTTCTTGAACGCCCCGGGATGGATGAAGGGCAGCTAGACCATATTCTCTCAAAGCAGATGCCGGATTCCGAAAAGCGAAACCGTGCCGACTTTATTATAGAAACGCTGACACTGGACGAGGCGCGCGCCGCTGTTCATGATGTGCTTGAAAAAGTAAGAAAACGGATTGCGAATGCGTGAAATCGTTCTTGATACGGAAACGACAGGATTTGAGCCAGAGCAAGGTGACCGCATCGTTGAAATCGGCGCAGTGGAGCTGTGGAACCAACTGCCGACGGGAAAAACATACCACCAGTATATCAACCCAGAACGGGAAATGCCGCAAAGTGCATTTGAAGTACACGGTCTTGGCGACGAGTTTTTATCAGATAAGCCGGTATTCAAAGCGATAGGTCAGGAATTTCTTGAGTTCGTAAAGGATTCTCGGCTTGTGATTCATAATGCCAGCTTTGACATGAAATTCCTGAATGCAGAGCTGAAATGGGCGGGCCTTCCATTGTTGCCCATGGGCCAGGCATTCGACACGCTTGCTGTCGCACGCAAAAAATTTCCGGGATCACCAGCGTCTCTTGATGCTTTGTGCCGCAGGTTCGGAATCGACAATACAGCACGAACACTTCACGGTGCCCTATTGGACTCTGAAATACTGGCCGAAGTGTATCTTGAACTTATTGGTGGTCGTCAGCCAGATTTCGCTCTGGCTTCGGATGCAGCCTCGTCAAACTTAGCGGGCTCCGACGCCGAATGGCGTCCCCGTCCGCGCCCGGTTTCGCTACCATCAAGACTCACAAAAGAAGAAGCCGCCGCTCACACCGCATTTGTTGACGCGATGGGCGACGGCGCACTTTGGAAAAACTAGGTTCCTAAGAAACGGGTTGGTCGGCTTTTTCCGCCTCGGCACGGCGTGCGATTTCCTGGCGATAAAGCGCTACAAAGTCGATCGTTTCCATGTTCAGCGGCGGAAAGCCACCGTCGCGGGTTATGTCGCTAACGATTCGGCGGACGAATGGAAACAGCATTCGTGGGCATTCAATCAACAAAAAGGGATGGAGCTGCTCTTCGGGTACGTTGTTGATTTGAAACACACCGCCATACTCAAGCTCTAACAAAAACAGCGGCTCACCGCCACCCTTGTTTTTGGCTTCGACTTTATATTTGGAAATAACTTCGTATTGGTTCTCTACGCTACGCTTTTTGGCGTCCATAGTCACCTGAACCTGAATGTCGGGGACAACATCGCCCTGAACGCCTTTTTGGACCAGGATGTTCTCAAAAGATAAATCCCGGGTGAATTGCCCGATAACCTGCATTTTTACAGCCTCTGGCTGGGCTTGTGCCTGCGCACCGTTCTCGTTTTCGGCCATTTTCAATTTCTCCAAAAGATATCTGACTTTGCAAGGCCGTTTATCAGGTCATTCCCCGGGCCTCAATGATGTCTCGCGACAAGATTTAGTGTTTTGTCCAGCCTGATGAGCCCTGTGTCGGGGGCTTCGACGGATCCACCTCGGTATATTCCGCATCAATTATCGTTGTATCGGGGTTCGTATCCTGTCTCGAACGCTCACCCATGGTGAAGCTCTGAACCTCGATGCGGGCACGGATGTAGCGGTACGCGGCCGCACGAAAGGGTGGGAACAGCAATAAAAACCCGAAAGCGTCTGTGAAAAACCCCGGTGTTAGCAGCAAAACACCAGCGATTAATATCATCGCCCCGTGGGCCAGCGGCTCGGTCGGGTCGCTAAGCTCAGCAAAAGACCCGCGCAGCTGCGATATCGCAAGCGCACCCTGATTGCGCACCAGCCAGGTACCCAGAAACGCGGTAAGAACGACAATTGCAAGTGTCGGCCATAAGCCAATAAAGCCGCCAAGCTTGATAAAAAGCGCGATCTCGATCAACGGAACTGCGACAAAGGCAAGCAATAGCCACATAAGAACCTCTTTCATCTATCTGGCGCGGTAGACTTGACCTCGCCCCTGTCCTACATATGTCCAGTAAACGTATGTTACCATCCTTTCGAGAGGTTCTGATGAGCAATGCTGCGATTCAACTGCTGGTTCTGGCCGGCGTTGCGATATTTTTGATCCTGAAACTCAAAAGCGTTTTAGGTACACGGGAGGGTTTTGAAAAACCTCCGACACCAATGGCGGTCGACAAATCCCGCCGGGCGGGGCTCGAAGTGATCGAGGGCGGGCCAGACCGCGATATCACGGACCATGTAGAAGAAGGCAGCGACGCTGCAAAAGCGCTTGTTGCGATGAAGGGCGCTGATCAAAGTTTTATGGTTGGCGAGTTTTTACAGGGCGCCCGAAGCGCTTATGAAATGATCCTCATGGGTTTTGAAAAGGGCGAGCTTGACTCTATTCGTCCCTTCCTGGCCGATGACGTCTTTAACGCTTTTTCCGAAGTTGTGGCTGAGCGTGAAAAAAAGGGCTTAACGGTCGAAGCAGAGTTTATCGGCGTCAGCGAAACCACCCTTGTCGGCGCGGACTTTGACCGCTCTACAAGCATCGGTGAAATGCACGTCAGGTTTGTTGGCGAGCTGAGGTCCGCGGTGCGGGATTCTGCTGGCGATATTGTTGAGGGCGACCCAAAAGAACTTAAACGTCAAAAGGACACCTGGACATTTGCCCGGACGCTAGGTTCAAGCGACCCGAACTGGCAACTGGTGGCTACAGGGGAATGAGCCATGCGCTTTTGGGGGCTATCGTTATGGCGGTTTTCGCCATGACTTTGCCAACAAAAGCAGCAGAGCCGACCCACGAGTTACTTCGCTTTGACGAGTTGAGCGGTTGGAAAGAAGACGACCATCAGGCCGCGCTTACTGCATTTCTGGAAACATGCGGCGATGTTGATGGCGAAGATTGGTCGGCTCTTTGTTCGCTGGCAAAAACACAACCAAGCGCACGCACCTTTTTCGAACTGTTTTTTCGTCCAGTCTTGATAAAGGATGGCAATCCGGCGTTGTTCACCGGGTATTTTGAGCCGGAACTTTCGGGCTCTATGACGCGCACGGGTCGCTATCGGTATCCACTTTATCGACGGCCACCAGAAGCTCAGGGCCTTTGGCTGTCACGCCGTCAAATCGAAGAATCCAACGCGCTTCAAGGCCGGGGCCTTGAAATTTGCTGGGTCGACGATCCGGTAGAAGTTTTCTTTCTTCAAATTCAGGGATCTGGTCGGATCCGGCTGACAAACGGTGAAATTTTGCGTGTTGGATATGGCGGGGCCAATGGCCATACCTATCAGTCCATCGGTCAGGAACTTGTGCGGCGCGGCGTATATCGGGCCCATCAGGTCTCTGCGCAGGTTATTCAAAACTGGGTACGCCGAAACCCTGTCGATGGGGTAGAATTGTTGCGCCACAATCCGTCGTATGTTTTTTTCCGCCGCCTCAGAGACCTGCCAGAGGAGAAGGGCCCCTTGGGCGCGATGAACCGCTCAGTTACTCCGATGCGTACGGTGGCAGTTGACCCGGATTATGTCCCGTTGGGTGCGCCGATCTGGGTGGAAAAACGCGGCTCGGGCGCATTTAACCGTTTGATGATCGCACAGGATACAGGGTCCGCGATAAAGGGTGCACAACGCGCGGATATTTTTTATGGATCGGGCGATGGTGCAGGACGCGAGGCGGGAAAGGTTCGTGACCCTGGCCGCATGGTCGTTTTGCTTCCAATCCAGATTGCGTTCCAGTTGGTTCCCGAGGATGCGGGATGAGCCGAAAACGCCGAACCCTGCGCCCTGATGAGGAAGAGCTTTGGAAGCGGGTTGCAGAGACGGCGACACCATTACGCCCCGACGACCCAAAACCAAATATAGCATTTGAGTTGGCGAATGTTCGACCTAAGGCAAAAAAATTAACGGTACAGCCGTTTTCTTTCGGCGAGAAAACACTTCAAAAGCCAGCAAGGCACGACTTTGCTTCTTCAATCGGCGAAGACCTTTCCAAGGCGCCGCTACAAATGGATGAAAAAGCTTTTGGTAAGTTAAAGCGCGGCAAGCTTAGCCCAGAAGCACGCATAGATTTGCACGGCATGACGATCGCACAGGCCCATCCGGTTTTAACTGGATTTATTCTTAATGCGCATGCTTCGCGAAAACGGCTGGTTCTCGTGATCACTGGCAAGGGAAAATCGGCAAATGACGACGGGCCAATTCCGGTACGGCGCGGGGTCTTAAAGCACCAGGTACCTCACTGGCTGCATTCCGCCCCCTTACGCCAAGTCGTTCTTCAGGTGTCCGAAGCACACCTTAAACACGGCGGATCCGGCGCTTATTATGTCTACCTAAAGCGTCACCGTTAACATTCGTCGTGCGCGGTTGACCGAGACCGCAACCAACCCGGACGCCGCTATGATAATCACCGCAATCCCAATCATCTGATCTTCAAAATTCAAACCCTTATCGATCAGGAATCCGGTTACGCCAGGCCCGATTGCAGATCCGAATACAAGTGCGGCCATCGCAAGCGCCTTTATCGCCCCAAGGTGTTTTGTGCCATAAAATTCAGCCCAGAACGCGACAGCCAGTGTCGCTTGCCCCCCGACCGTTATTGCCATCACGCCCATCGCTAAGCCGGCGGCGAAATAACTTTCGGCATTGGAAAAAAGAAGAAACCCGGCAGCGAGTGGTATTTGATAAACAGGCATCAATCGGGCGGTTCCAAACCGGTCTATAAGCCAGCCAAATACCAGCGTCGAAAGAACGCCGATGATCGTATAAACCGGAAACAGGGCGACAAGCGCAGCATGGGGCCAGCCTTTGACCTCGGCTAGGTGAACCTGATGAAAGAAATGCGCCGTGATAAATGCTGAAGGTGCCATCAAAGAGGGGATAACGGCCCAGAACAACCAGTGGCGCAACACGCTAAAACGTTGCCAATGCAACCCATTCATTCCGGCGGACGGGCTTTCGTCAGCAACAGACTGCGGCGTACGCTCTTCTTTCAGAAGAAAAAGGAGGGCCGGGACACAGGCAAGTGCAAGCGACGCACACACCACCCAGAGGAATTTCCAGTAAAAAAGTGTCATTAGGGAAACAAAAACAAGCGGTAATGCCGCCTCGCCAATAGCATATCCCATTGATGCAATGGCAAGCGCCCGACCCCGCGTTGCCACATACCAGCGCGCCATCGCGACCGAGGCGATATGACTGTTCATACCCTGCCCGGTGAATCGAAGCAGAAAGATGACAACTGGAAGCGCCCAGGCTGCTGGCGCAAGCGCCATAGAAAGACATGCCAGCGCAAGCCCAACCATGACAAAAGCACCCAAAGACCGAACGCGAAACTTGTCGGTCAACGCACCCGCCCAGATCATTACAATGGCTGACGCCGTTGTACCTAATGAATAGATGCCACCCCATGCACCATGGCTAAGTCCGAACTCCTGCCGGATTTCGCCGGCGAATACCGAAATGAAGAAGGTTTGGCCAAAGCTCGATACGAGTGTCAGCAGTACCCCGGCCGATAACCAGCGAACATTACTTCGGAGAAAACCAAGAAAGGACATCAATGCTCCAACCAACTGGCAATTCTTTGCGTGATGGAACAAAAATGAAAAGCGAAAACGACATGAGAGCAGTTGATTTACAGGGGCGACAAAACCACCTGCGTTGCGTTCTGCACGGTTAAAACGGTGCCTTGAAGCAAATCAAGGCGGCCGGCACGATCGTTGCGGAAAGAGCTTTCGAGCATAGGAAGCAGGGACAAAATTCTGATGAGCGCAGGCGAAGATGCTGCCGTGAAATGGCCATCCAGCCCTGTCGAAAAATCCGTAACATCAAAGACGGTGACTTCCAGATCAGAAATAGCATTCGCATTTGTTAGTGTACCCAGCCTATTTGGTTGCCCGGTTAGCCGCGCAGAAAGCCGCAGCGCCCTGTCTTTCTCGGATGCGAAAATAACAAATGGCTGCGGCAGTTTCCCGATACGCATCGCCTGTTGATGAAACACTTCAACATCGATGTCAGGCGAAATCAGCACGACGCCGCCAAGCGTTCTGCGCAAAACGGATGAGTCCGAAATCGCCATCTGACGAAGCGTTTCCACTGTCAGGAGCGCGCCAAGTGAATGGGCCATCAGAAGTATTTTTTCGGCACCAGCGTTTTGGACCGTGTCAAGCAATTCCTCGAGTCCGTCGCGCGCGAAAAGGACCGAGTCCCGGTCATATCCGTAGCCAAGCGGATGCCCGGCGCTGGGCCATGAATAGTGCACCGCCACTTCAGACAAGCCAAAATCATGGGATATCTGTGCAATCCGATACACCCCCTCGGCAAAATTATTGTTGAAGCCATGTACGTAGACAATTGCCAGCCGTTCACCCGAAGGTCGAGACCGAAGTTCTTTTCGCAGCGCAGCCCTGAAATCATCTGCTCCGGAGAATTTAATATCCTGCGTCGCAACAAAGTGCTGACGTGGGTCAGGATTTGACCCGGAAATTTCAATGGTCCCAGTCTCGTGATCTGGCGGAACGGAAACGTCTAGCCTGCCAAAGGTAACATTTTCAGATCGTCTTGATCCATACTGGCGCACAGGGTCGGCGCGACGCGAGGTACCATAAAAAATAGGGTAATTTGTTCCGGCGTCCTGAGCGACTGGATTAACAACAATAATGCCGCGGGGCGCGCAAGCGACGAGGCCGAGACATAGAAAAAGCGTTAAAGCCCGAACGAACACGCCCATAAAATCCCGACCCGAATGAACACTTTCTTGAGTGTTACAGTTAATTTCTAAAAGCGGCTATAGCACGTAGCGACTAAGATCCGTTGATTTTGTGAGCTCGCCCAGATTTGCGTCAACAAATTCGGCGTTAACCGTTACGTCAATGCCTGCTTGGTCGGGCGCGGAAAAGCTAAGCTCTTCAAAAACCCGCTCCATAACTGTGTAAAGCCGACGCGCGCCAATGTTCTCGACACTTTGGTTTACGTCTGCTGCGATTTTGGCCAGTGCCGCAATGCCGTCTTCGGTAAAGGTCACAGTCACGTCTTCGGTTGCCATTAAGGCAGTGTATTGAAGCGTTAACGCATTGTCCGTTTCGGTAAGAATTCGGACAAAATCACCTTCGGTCAGCGCACGAAGCTCAACGCGAATTGGCAGACGACCCTGAAGCTCGGGCAACAGGTCAGATGGTTTCGCAATGTGAAACGCGCCGCTGGCGATAAACAGAATATGGTCTGTTTTAACGGGCCCGTGTTTCGTTGAGACAACCGTCCCTTCGATCAGCGGCAGCAAATCGCGCTGCACACCCTCGCGGCTTACGTCAGCACCGCGCGCATCTGCGCGGGCGCAAACCTTGTCGATTTCATCAAGAAACACGATGCCGTTTTGCTCGACAGCTTCCAGCGCGGTTCGCGTGACAATCTCATCATCCAGCAACTTGTCCGCTTCTTCCCCGATCAATAGCGCGTAGCTTTCGGCGACGGTTAGCTTTTTACGTGAAGTACGACCACCCATTGCTTTGCCAAAAAGGTCACCCAAATTCATCATGCCCATGTTCTGGCCGGGCTGGCCCGGAACCTCGAACATTGACATCGGGTTAGTGGTGTCGGCGACATCAAGCTCGATCACCGTATCGTCAAGCTCCCCGCTTTTGAGCTTGCCACGAAACATTTCACGGGTGGTTTCGCGGGCGTCTTTGCCCGCGATTGCCTCAACAACACGCTCCTCGGCGGCAGCATGAGCAGCGGCCTTTACGTCTTCGCGCATCTGTTCGCGGGTCATCGCAATTGCGCTGTCGGCAAGATCGCGGACAATCTGCTCTACATCGCGGCCAACATAGCCAACTTCGGTAAACTTCGTTGCCTCAACCTTGATAAACGGTGCGCGGGCAAGTTTTGCCAAGCGGCGGCTGATTTCGGTTTTACCCACCCCGGTTGGGCCAATCATCAGAATGTTTTTCGGATAAACCTCTTCGCGCAAATCGTCGTTTAACTGTTTGCGCCGCCAACGGTTGCGTAATGCCACGGCAACGGCACGTTTAGCGCCGTTCTGACCGATTATAAAGCGGTCCAGCTCAGACACGATTTCGCGCGGGGTAAGGTCTGTCATTATTGTCCGTCCAGTTCAATGGGTCAGAGGGAACCTAATCACCGCACCCCGAAACGCAAGCGCGTGTTGGGTTTATCCGGCGTGATCTCGCTCTTCCTCGGGTTAAATATGGCGTTTGTTGAATTATTTTGATGCCAGCGTTTCAACTGTCAGGCTTCCGTTGGTGTAGACGCAGATATCAGATGCAATCGCCATAGCTTTACGCGCTATTTCTTCGGCCTTGAGACCGCTGTCCATCATGGCCCGTGCGGCGGCGAGCGCATAGTTCCCACCTGATCCGATTGCCGTCACATCATGTTCGGGCTCCAGAACATCGCCCGCGCCGGTGATCACCAATAGTTCTGTTCCGTCTGTGACAATCAGCATCGCCTCAAGCTTTTGCAAATATTTGTCTGTCCGCCAGTCCTTCGCAAGCTCAACAGAGGCGCGTGCCAATTGGCCTGGTGTCGCCTCAAGCTTGACCTCAAGCCGTTCGAGCAGCGTAAAGGCGTCAGCGGTTGAGCCGGCGAATCCAGCGATAACATCATACCCGCCGGGGGCAAGCTTGCGAACTTTTCGGGCCGTTCCTTTGATCACCGTTTGACCAAGGCTAACCTGACCATCGCCGGCAATGACAACCTCACCACCCTTTTTTACACCGATAATTGTTGTTCCGTGCCAACCGGGAAAATTTTCGTTAGCCATGTGCCCTCCGTTCGTTCAGACCTATATGGCTTGGCGTTTGGTGAGGTGCAAGGTTAGGTGTCGCCAGAACCCAGTCTGATGCTCTGCCTGGCAAAAACGCCTCAACCGCTGCCGCTGCAACAATATGAAGAGCGCCACCACCAGTACCAGCACCATTCAAGCCGTCTTTCGCGGCCTGCATGAAAAGAAAAGGGGCGCAAAAGCGCCCCGTAATCTTAAAGTTATATTAGAGATCAGACAGCTTCGTCGATCCAGCTTTGCAGCGCGGCTTTAGGCGCGGCACCAACTTTGTTGGAAACAACTTCGCCATCTTTGAACATGAACAGCGCCGGAATACCGCGCACACCCAATTGGGCGGGGGAATTTGGGTTGTCGTCCACATTTACTTTGACGACCTTGATCCGGCCTTCGTATTCGGCTGAAAGCTCTTCCAGAGCGGGGCCGATCTGCTTACAGGGGCCGCACCATTCTGCCCAGAAATCTACAATTACTGGAATGTCTGATTGCTTGACTTCGGCGTCAAATGTTTCGTCGGTGACTGCGACAGTGGCCATAGGCTCTCTCCGAAAAAATGGAATGCGTTGGGGGTGGAACGTAGGTGCCCGACAGGGGGTCGTCAAGGAGAAGCGGCGCGACGAAGCGCTTCAATCACAGCTTCTTGAGAAAGCAGCATCAATTCTGCTGTCCGCGTCCACAAAATGGCAGTCTCAACCGACCGGTCCGGGTAAATTTGTGAGAGCGCTGCCGAATAGGCCCCCATTTGGCGCAATATGCCCTCGGGCACATCAGAAGCATTTTTGGGAACAAGCGCGTTTGATTTGAAATCTACGGCTAAAATACGAGCTGGCTCAATCAGCAACCGGTCGATCGCGCCATGAATACGCTGCCCGTCAAGGTCCGGCAGGCTTGCGGAAACGTCAACTTCGGCAAGGGCATCATCCGAGAATAAAAACGCGAGATCTGGGTTCATTAAGACCTGCTGCGCCTCTGCCAAAAGCGCGCGCGCCTCTTGCTCGGGTGTAGTGTCTTCTCCCGAGGATAAAATATCTATCGCCAGCGTCCCCCAAGCTTCTGGTGGGTAAACAGGCAGATATTCAAGCAAACGATGCAGCCTTCGTCCTCGCAACAATGCTTCTTCTTCATCTAGCACAGCATCGCCCGGCAATGCCTTCGCGCCACCCAAAGCAGACGGGGCGGCTGTTTTTTCTGTATCTGCCGGGGCGCTTGCCCTGTTTTGTGCCCAGTCCGGAAGATCAATGCGGGCTGCGGTTAATTGATCAGGCTCAACTGTCCCGATGCCGCTCCAGTCACCCTCTTCAAGCCGCAGCCCCTGCCCGTCCGCAAGCATATGCGGTGCAGCACCCGATGTGTTCATTCCGCTTCGGGCGGTTTCATACCAGCTATTGCCATCTTTACCCAACTCACCAGCCGCCGCGATAATCAGCCATTTTTCAGCCCGCGTCATTGCCACGTATAGCAACCTGTCTCGTTCGGCGGCCTGCTTTGCCCTTAACGTCTCATGGGCTGCGGCCATGATTCGGGGTTGCATGTTGGCGGAAGCTTTCCAAAGCGGCCCGCGCTCTGTCAGGTAAATCTCGTCTCGCAAGTTCAGGTTGCGCTGGCCCGTATCAGGCAAAATCACGATGGGCGCCTCCAACCCCTTTGCGCCATGAACGGTCATCACCCGAATTTGGTCACCAGCACTGTCCATTTGCCGTTTGATCTCAACGTCATCTGCTTCAAGCCATGTCAGAAAGCCAGTAAGGCTGGGTACCTGCGCGCGCTCATAGGAAAGCGCCTGTGACAGCAGCGCATCGATTCCATCTTCTGCCTCAGAGCCCAGCCGGGCCAGCAGATTTAACCGCCCGCGATAGCGGGTCAAAATCCGCTCAACCAAATCATAGGGCCGCAGATAGTCGGCATCATCGCGCAATGCCTGAAGCATGGCGTGCGTCTCTGGGTATTCTGCGGCCTTTCCCCGAAGCGCGGCCCACAGATATTCCTTTTCACCCCTGCGCTGGGCAAGTTGGTGCAAGGCCTCTTCTGTCCAACCAAACAATGGGGATCGGAGAGCAGCGGCCAAAGAAAGATCGTCTTCGGGCGTCGCCAGAAAAGACAGTAGCGCCGAGATATCTTTGACAGCAAGCTCTGCGCCTACCTTCAGCCGGTCCGCCCCGGCAATAGGCAGGCCGAAATTTTTGCAGGCCCGAATGATTTCATGAAACAGGTCAGATCGGCGCTGCACCAGTATCAGAATGTCCCCTGCCCGCACCTTTCGCATTTCAAATTCACCGGACTGGCCGATTTCTTCGGGAATATTTTCTATCCCGATCATGCCAGCAATCTGCTCGGCGATCTGGGACGCGAGCTTTACCGAGTGGTGGTTTTCAGCGACTTTATCAACCGGATCAAACCAATCCCTGTCTTCTTTTTCCGCGGTTCTCGGAATAGCGGGCCAAAGATCAACGCGCCCGGGCATGTTTTGCTTGAACGAAATGTGATGAATGTCGCCACCCAGGCCGTTACCCGTGCGTTCCTGAAACGTTGTATCAACAAGGCGAAGTATCGGGTTTGCGGACCGGAACGAATATTCAAGCTGCATGGGTTGAAAGGGAATTTGCACATCATCCAGCTTTTTCTGAAAATGCGCGCGCATCCTGTCAAACCCATCGGGATCGGCGCCTTGAAAAGAGTAGATGGATTGTTTTTTGTCCCCAACGACGAAGATAGACCGTTCCACCTCTGCGCGTGCGCCTTCACCTGTTGTAAACTCTTGTGCCAACCGTTCAATCACGTCCCATTGCGCTGGGCTTGTGTCTTGCGCCTCGTCGACAAGAATGTGATCGATCCCGCCATCAAGCCGGAATAAAACCCACTGCGCAACAAGTGGATCGTTCAGCAAGCCGCGCGCTTTTAAAATCAAATCATCAAAGTCGAGCCAGCCATGGCGTTGCTTGCGTGTGTCGTATTCTGCCAGAAAAACACCCGCGAATTCATGCAATGCGAGCGTTTTTTGGGCGGAATAGAGACTAATTCGCATCTCACGCGCGGCCTCAACTCTTGCCATCAGGTCTTCGAGGGGCGTTCGCCATCCAGCCAGAGACGCCAGCGTTTTTTGCGTCGGAAACTTACCGATTTTTGCGCTAAAGGCTCCTGCCTTGGCTGTTGATCCAAAAAGGAAGACGTCCTCAAAAACGGTTAGACCCGACAGTGTAATGTTTTCCGCGTCTACGCCAGCGAGCTTCTCTGCGGCTTTCGCATCGGTCACGCTTCCGGCCCGCAAAAGCGGTATGATTGCGCACAGCAGGTCCTTTTCTTGACCAAGAACAACGGAGCGCACTACTTCAGCCTCGGATGTGTCTGCATTCAGGTCAAACCTCTTCCATACGTCAACCGCGTTGGGTTTTTTGGCAAAGGCTTCTTTGTGTTTTACAATTTCTCGCGTCAGCGCTGAAAAATCTTCGCCAGAATAATAATGCGCGACACCGTCGATGAGTTTGACGTTTGGCCCATCGGCAAGCTCTTCAACAATTTCCTCGCGCAGCAACTTGGCAGCCCTGTCATCCATTTCCGTGAACTGAGGTGAAACCTGCGCTTCAAGTGGAAAGCGGCGCAGCAGCGATGAGCAGAAGGAGTGGATTGTTTGAATCTTCAACCCGCCCGGCGTTTCGATCGCCCGCGCGAACAGACGCCGCGCCCGGGCGAGCACATCTGCGTCTATTTCAACCTCGACGCCGAGGGTCAGCAAATCCTCCCGCAGCGCAGAATCCTCTTTCATCGCCCAGGAGCCCAACCGTTTGAACAGCCGATTCTGCATTTCTGAAGCAGCGGCTTTTGTGTAGGTCAGGCATAAGACGTGTTGGGGCGAAACCTCGCCCAGCAGCAAGCGCGCAACGCGGTCTGTCAAAACCCGCGTTTTGCCGGATCCGGCGTTTGCCGAAAGCCAGACAGATCCACGCGGATCAGCGGCGCGAACCTGCCGTTCGGTGGCTGCGTCGCGACGGCTCATGGCATTTCCTTTGGTGCCGGTTCCTGGGTTTCATCCCATTCGCCGAAACGCGCCAAGTGGTCAAAGTCGCCCCCAAAGCGCATTTTTGCCATGGCACGACGAGAGGTGTATCCCTGTTTTGGGCTTGAATAGGCTCTAATCAGCGCGTCAAACTCTTGCCAAACCTGATCAAGCCCAGGGTCATCCAGTGGTGCGGGCACTTCTTTTGGCGAACTACCAAGTCCTATGTAGGTCGCGCCTGCAACATGTGCGGTTCCGATTTCAGAAAACCCCCCGCGCTCAACCATCGCGGCCTCTAGCAGTAGCTGTTTGTCAAAATAGGCTTGTTCTTCGGCAGAGGGTGGCGCCCCGGTTTTGTAGTCGATGATGAACACAGACCCATCAGCGGCGCGATCAAAACGGTCAGCTTTCGCCGTGAGGGTAAAACCCTGCTCAGCCAGCGAAACGCTTCCTAAAAGTTCTGTCTTTATCGGTGTCGCAATCGCGCGTCGTGCTTGTTCCCCGGCGATAAACCAGTCCGCAACCCTGGCAAGCTTTGCCCACCAAATACGCCGGGCGGCGGGCCAGGGCGCATCTTCAAGCAAAACCTGATCGGCGATGTGCAAAAGCTCTTCTCGTGTAGAGGCGCTTTTTGACAAGAATTGCTCCATCACCTTATGAAGAACGGTCCCGCGTAGGGGCGCATCTGGCGTTTGCTTGATCGGGTCAAGCGGTTTAAGCCTAAGAACGTATTGCGCGTAAACGGCGTAAGGATCGCGGATCAATGTTTTGATGCGTGTCACGGAAAGTTTGTGCGGTCTTTGAGTGATTGGAGGACAGGGAGAAGGTCTTTTTTCCGCAGAAACAGAGCCTTTTGGCGTTGAAAGCGCCTCGGCCATGTCAAGCCAGAACTGACCGCGTTGCTCCATATCTGAATACGCCTCTTTGCCCCCTTGTTCCGTTAAGCCGTTAAGAAGATTAACAAGCCGATTAACCCAGCGCGAGGGAACTGTTTCGGCCTCTGCGTCACGAATGGCGCGGGTTAGCCAAACTTCCTTCGCCGCAATGGCCTGCTGAAAGTCATGGGCTGAAAGGCCGATGCGCCGCTCGGGCAAAAGCAAGCCGGCATCTTGGCGCATTTTGCGGTTCAACCACGGATCGGGGGCGGGTTGTTCGGGCCAAACCCCATCATTCAGACCGCCGAGTATGACCAGATCGGCACCCTGAACACGCGCTTCCAGCGTTCCCCAGATCATAATGTTTGAATGCGGGCGGCTTGGATCGCGGACTTCAACGCGTTTGAGGATTGCTAAAAACAACGCGTTGTAATCAGCGGGTGAAAGAATACCGCCAGCGCTTGCCTCTCGTTCAAGCTCCTGAACAGCAGCAAGCGCCGCTTTTCCTGCTGGCTTGTCCCAAAGCGTACCAGCCCCGTCAACATTCGGTCCGGCGGCGAGCTGTTCGGCAATCTGCAAATGGTGCCGGAGCTGATCAGAAAGTGGTCTTTCTGAAACCTGTTCCAACTCTCCCAGCATTTCCCCTAACCATTTTGCCCAGGCAAGGCGACCGTCATCGGCACGTGACTCGGCCCAGCCAGTCAGATCTGCTGGTGTTGGGAAGGGTGGGCCGTGGCGGCGCAGAGACAGCTCTAATTCCCGCGTCCATAAAAGATGTAAGCCGCGATTTTCAGCGCCAGTATAGGTAAGTGGGTGTTTAAGGAGAGTCAGGAGCGATTCGGACGTCAGTTTTTGACCAAACAGGTTTGAAACATGCCGCAAGAAACGACCCGGTGCTGAAAGGTGCAATGGCCGTCCGGCGCTATCGTCTGGCTCAATCCTCCATTGGTCAAGCGCTGCGGTGACTTGCCGGGTGAGTTGACGATCAGGCGAAATAAGGGCAGCGGTTTCGCCATCTTCTGCCGCCTTGCGCAGACGAAGCGCAATTGCGACCGCCTCAAGACGCGAAGACGGGGCCTCTATCAGGCTTATGGATTCGGTTGCTTTGCCAACATCCGTTAGCGTGCGCCCCTCGGTCATCCATTGATCTGTTACGGGGGCAGGTCGCAGGGCGAGAGAAACAAGCCGGTTTCGCGGGGGGCTTGGAACAGGGGTGTCAGACCATTTCAGAACGTCACCCGGACCCAGATCCAGCGAATTCATGAGCTTCGCAAGCCGATACTGCGGGTGGTCTTCTGCTGTGAGCGCGTTGTCGAGACTGGCCCAAACAGACGCAGGCATGTCAAAATCAAGCCCGGGCAACACAAGCGCACCTTGCGGAAGGCGTGCCACAGCCTGCATTAGCAGATGCGTGGCACCACGAGAACCGGTTGAACCAGCAACAATCACTGGATGGTCTGGCGGAGAGTCCGCCCAGCGCGAAACAAGCCGCTCTATAACCATGCGCTGGCGCGCCTCTGAATCGGGCGCTTTTTCGAACTCATCCTGAAAAAAACGCTGTATTAGAGACACAAATTTGAGCGCGCGCTCCCAATGTCCAGATTGGTCAGTTACATCCAGTTCCGCTATTTTTTCGGGCGATACACCTTCACCCTGCATTTCATCCATCAAGGCAGCAAGGCTGTCAGCAAGATCAAAAACGGCAGAGCGAGGCGCGAGATCAGGTTGTTGTTTTAACAATTGGGCCACGAGCTGCGAAAGCTCCAGCCGACGTCGCAGCGGCGGGACGGCCGGTGGCAGATCGGCCATTGCAGCATCTTGACCTAAATCCGTCACAAGCCGAAGTCGCGGTAACAAAAGGGCAGGGCCAGAATCAAAAAGGTCACGCACGCGCCGCTGCATCCTGCGGGTGTTCACAAAAACCTCTACACGCGCCACTTTCTCAGGCGGCACCCCTTGGGTTCGGTCCAGCAGCCCCTGTACCAGAGCTTTCGCAAAATCAGCCCCGGGGGGTAGTCCGAAAATTCTGGCCTTTTCGCAGGGGTCAAACATCGCGCACCTCTGCCAGCAGCTTTTCTGCTTCGGCAATACCTTCAGGGCGACCGACATCACACCACTGGCCGGGATAATGCAGGCCACAGACCCGGTTTTCAGCCAGAATTTTGTTCCAAAGAACATTCAGCGAAAACACATCGTCAGCGATTTCAGAAAGCCGCTCTGTACAGAGGATTTGCGCGCCGGAATATATATGGCCCGGACCTCGCGTTAATTGACCGGTGGCGTTCACTACAAAATCACCCGATCCTGTATGTCCACGTGCATTCTGGGGGGCGATGAGAAGCAAAAGAGCGTCCATTTTCTCTGGATTCCACGCTTCGGCCAATAACTTTAAAGGGTTAGGTCCCGCCCATATTGCGTCAGAATTGAAGGTAAATACCGGGCCTTTCCCAAGAAGCGGGAGCGCGTGACGAAGACCGCCACCCGTTTCCAGAACGGTCTCAAGCTCTTCGGAGAAAACAACATTTCTGTTTGCCAGGTGATCGCGCATCATTTCTGATTTGTAGTGAAGGTTTACAACGGTTCTGGCGATACCTGCGCCCTCGACCTGATCCAATGCGTGATCTATCAGCGCCCGACCGGCAATTTTTATCAGCGGCTTCGGCATTTCAGCGACAAGCGCACCCATCCGCGTACCAAGCCCAGCAGCAAACAACATAAGTGAATTTGGGTGTGAATCAGTCATGGATCAGATCAAGCACAGGTTGCCAGCGCGCCGATTTGGCCGAGGCCGTCAGATGCCGATGCTCGGCTTCGGCGGCGACCGAAAATGAAAGAAGAAGGGCGTCGTTAGGCGCTAGATCGGCAAGCCTGTCTGGCCATTCGACGAGGCAAATTGAATTTTCAAAGGCGTCTTCGAGGCCAAGTTCCAGAGCTTCGTTCGGAGAGGTCAGCCGATAGAGGTCACAATGCCAGATTTCGACGTCGCCGGCATCATAAGTTTGAACCAAAGTATAGGTTGGCGAAGGTATGTCTTCGGGAACGCTTATCCGTGCAAGAATCACCGCGCGTGCAAAATGGGTTTTGCCGGCACCTATTGGCCCCTCAAGCAAAACGGTGTCGCCCGCACGCAAATGTGGTGCGATTCTGGCTGCTAGATTTGCAGTTTCCTGAGGTGACGTCAGGAACTGTTGTGAGGAATAGGCCGACATGGGCTGACTTTAGCTGTCCGGCGGATGGCCGCAAGCCAGATCAGCCATGTTCCTGGGCGCGTAAAGGAATTTATTTGTAGGAACGGCGACAAACTTTTTTCCAACGCTAAGCAAAAGAGTTCAAACGTCGATCGGTTGGTTTTGACCCAACGCACGCCTCGGCGTCGTTGCTTCGGGTGTGTGCCCGAACCTTGGCCATTTCACCTCTACAATTGCGCCGCATTTTTCTGGCCGTTCTTCATCAGCCAGAAAAGGATCAGACCCGTTCGCAAACGTCAGATCCGCGCCGGAGCGTTCCAGAAGAGTTTTGGCTATGAACAACCCAAGCCCCATCCCTTCATATTCCGGCCTTTGGGCACGTTCTGCGGCGCTTCGCCGTCTGCGCACAAAAGGATCACCGATCCGGCCAAGCAGATGCGGCGGAAAACCAGCGCCATCATCGATGATTTGCAGGCGAATATGGTCTTGGGTCCAATGCGCCTCGACCCACACATTTTTTTCAGCAAAATCAACGGCATTCTGAATAAGATTGCGAATACCGTGGATCATTTCTGGCTGCCTGTAGACGATTGGCTGCATGCCGCCATCGGCCTCCCGATCAAATGCAAAATGCACCGTTTTGCCGCGGTTAATATGTGGCTCTGCTGCCTCTTCTATGAATGTTGAAAGGGGCGCAGTTCGCATGTGCAGATCATCTTTTCCAATACGGCCCATCGATTGCAGAATCTCGCGGCACCTGTCGGCCTGATCGCGGATCAGCCCTGCATCTTCTCGTAGCTCCGGGGACTCAGACAAATCTTCAATCATCTCGGTGCTGACCAGCTTTATTGTAGCAAGGGGCGTACCCAACTCGTGCGCTGCGGCCGCGATCACCCCTCCAAGGTCAGTCAATTTTTGCTCGCGCAGAAGTGCTGTTTGGGTTGCGGCAAGAGCCTCGGACATGTTGTGAATTTCAGAACTGACCCTTCGGGCATAAATGCCCAGAAAAACCGTTCCAATGACAATCGACACCCAAAACCCAAAGACGAAAACATTTGGTAGTCTTAGAATGAACCCCTGTTCAGTACGAAGCGGGATATAGTAGGTCGACAAAAGCGTTGTCATGCCCAAAGCGATAAGGCCAAGAAATAGCGTGGACCGCAAATGAAGCGCGGTTGCCGAAATCGTAACGGGCACCATGATTAACAAAGCGAAGGGGTTGTTCAGCCCGCCGGTCAAAAAAACCAGCGCGGAAAGCTGCGAAATATCGAACAGAAGCAGCAACACGGCCTGCGTTTCCGTCAGCCTTTTATTTTCCGGATAAACAAAAATTGAAATCAGGTTTGCAATAACAGACGCGCCCAGGGCCATTAAGACCAAACCAAGTTCGAGTTGCAGGTGGTAATACCGCAACGCTATGGTTATTGCGGTGACCTGACCAATGATCGCGACCCAGCGCAAAACCATAAGCGTACGCAAGCGAACCCAGTCGCTCCTGGCGTCGCTGATAAAAAGGGCAGTGTCTTTTTCTGTCATACGCTCGCAAAACTGTGATTGCATCAATCTGTGCAATTGTTAGTCATGCGCGTAGACGTGATCAATGCGCAGCAGACGAAAACCGTAAAGAGGGTAAAAATGGCAAAAACTTATGCAATTGTCGCGGGCACAGCAATTGTCGCGCTTTTGGCGGGCCTTTGGTTTGCAACAGCCCGAAACGCGGCCGATATTTTTGCGGCCTGCAGGTCATCGCAAATTGCTGGCGGTACAGGTAGTATTGGTGGCCCATTTACACTGGTCAATCAGCAAGGGCAGACCGTAACAGACAAAGATGTCATTACGGGTCCGTCCATCGTCTATTTTGGTTATACATTTTGCCCCGACATTTGCCCGGCGGATACTGCGCGCAATGCAGAAGCTGTCGACCTTCTGGAACAGCAAGGGATAATGGCGACCCCCGTCATGATTTCGATCGACCCAGAGCGGGACACACCAGAAGTGATGGCGAATTTCGCATTCAACCTGCATGAGCGGATGATCGGATTAACCGGAACTGTGGAGCAGGTCAAAGCAGCGTCGCGGGCCTACAAAACCTACTATCAGAAACAAGAGGGCGACGAGGAATACTATCTCGTAAACCACTCAACGTTTAGCTACCTTGCTCTGCCAGAGTATGGGGTTGTTGAGTATTACACACGTGATACGACCGCAGCCGAAATGGCGGAAAGCGTTACCTGTTTTGTAGAAACTGCAAGCTAAATTGACCCGCTGCACGCAACCGCATACAAGGGGCGTTAGGACAACGCGCGCAAGGTATTTTAATGACAGACCGAGAATTGCTTGAGATCGGAGATGACAAGTCTCTGCTTCTCGTAGATGACGACGAGCCATTTCTGCGCCGTCTGGCGCGCGCCATGGAAAAACGTGGCTTTGAGCCAGAACTGGCTGGGTCTGTTGCGGCTGGTAAGGCGATTGCGACAGCCCGCCCCCCTGCATACGCGGTCGTTGATCTGCGGCTTGAGGATGGCAACGGTCTGGATGTGGTTGAATTGCTGCGCGAACGCCGCCCCGGTGCGCGGATCATTGTATTGACGGGATACGGCGCTATCGCAACAGCGGTTGCAGCCGTAAAGATCGGGGCGACTGATTATCTCTCTAAGCCTGCTGACGCGAATGACATAACAGCCGCCTTATTGGCGAACGGTGATGCCCTGCCGCCACCACCAGAAAACCCAATGTCTGCAGACCGGGTTCGCTGGGAACATATTCAGCGTGTCTATGAGCTGTGCAATCGCAATGTAAGCGAAACGGCACGGCGCCTGAATATGCATCGCCGCACGTTGCAACGGATTTTGGCGAAACGAAGCCCGCGCTAATCTTAGCTGCAACAACGCAACCAGTCGATAAATGGCGCAAGCGATGGGTGCATATGGTTTTCGCGCGTCACGATGTAGTAGCCAAGTTCGCCCGAATCTTCCTGAAATACGCTAACCAGGGTTCCGTTTTTCAAATCACTTTCAACCAGCGCATAAGCCTGAATCGACAGTCCGTACCCTTGCCGTGTTGCTGACAAGACCAAGGTATTGGTTGCGAAGGTTGTGATCTGCGACTGGTTCAGGCTTATGCCAAGCGCCTCGGCCCAGAGTCGTTGTTCAGGGTGTCCCTGTTCAATCAGCCAGACGTGTTTTGATAAATCGGATGGGCCACCAAATTCGATTTTTTCCGCAAACTTAGGGCTGCAGGCGATCACATAAGTGGATTGCGTAAGCCGCTCTGCCTTATACCCCGGCCAGTTCCCGCCCCCGTATCGGATGGCAAAATCGATTTGATCGCGCTTAAGGTCGAGCACTTTCGTCGTTGGTACGATCGAAATTTCAAGGCCCGGACGATCAGCCCAAAATGCACCCAGCCGCGGCATAAGCCAGTTTTCAGCAAAACTTGGCGTTGTGGAAATTGTAAGAGGGCGTGTTGTTGCATCTGAAATCAGGTCCTTAATGCCTGCCTCAATCGTCCCAAACCCATCACTTAACGTGTCAGCCAGCCGACGCCCTGCTTCCGTTGGCTCCATCAGTTGTCCGTGCCGTTCGATCAGAGACTGAGAAAACCTCGCCTCTAATCCGCGCACGTGCTGCGCAATCGCCGCATGGGTCACATTCAGCTCTCGTGCTGCCGCGCTAAAATTCTTTAGCCTTGCTGCGGATTCAAAAGCGCGAAGCGCAGCGAGTGAAGGGATATTTCGCCAATCCATAGTCTACCTGTTAGTTCAGCTTACAAGATGCAAATTTTTAAGATTAGCACAATAGGATGAACGCCTTTATTTCTAAAGCATGAAAACGACGAATTGGAGAATGACATGTTATCTATTCTAGCAGACAGCCTGTTAACCGCAACCTGTGTAAAACGTGGTTGCAGAGTGCCGGAGCATCCAAAGCCGCATGCAGATCGCTTTATTCCGACACGCAATCGCACCGAGAAGCGGCTGGGAAAAAAGTTTAACTCGCTTAGGGATCTCTGGTAAAAATTGGCAGGCGCGGCCTCTCCCTGCTGCGCCTGCTAAAGCGTGAAGCGTTTGCTGATCCTGTCAACAGGTGTACCGTCGCTGAGCGGAACGTCGCAATCAACGCGCCATGTTTCAAAGCCCAGGGATGCATAATAAGCAAGACCGCCTTTGTTATCAGCCCTGATCGTTGCGTTGATCCAGCGATACCCAACATTACGCGCCGCGATTTTGGTTGCCTCAAACAAACCTGTGCCGATACCCATTTTGACCGCACCGATCCGAACAAAGCTCGCGATGTCGCACGCCTCGATGGGCAGCTTCTTATTCGGCTCAAAATACTGAAACCCCACTATTTGTTTTTCCGGAGTTTCTGCTACATGCCAGCCGTTTCTGCCCTGATGGGCATCCATCCATCCAATCAAGACTGAGCGTGCCGTCGGTTTTTGCATGGCAGTCGTTCCGCCAACCTGAACGATCTGATTGAGGATTTCTGCCATACCAACAGCATCATAATGAAAGGCGCGCCGTACAGAAAAAGTCACTATTTCAGCCCAATTCCGCTAAAAGTAGCCGATGCCTCGCGGTATAGTCATTGCGAACCTCAAGCGGCGGCCGTAGCCGGATCGTCAAGCCATCAATCATATCGGGTGATGGTTTGCCAAAAAACTTGTCTGCCTCTTTCTTTGTAAACCCGGCGATCTGGGTGGCCTCGAGCCACGCGGAAATTTTATCTGCTTTTTTGATTTGTCGTTTAACAGAGACAGGTGTCGCGGCGGGTAATCCAAACCGCAGGTGAATTGCGGCAGTCAGCCGATCATCAAGTGAACTGTACCCAAGACCCACGGCAGCTTTTACAGGTGAAATCATGTCTCCTATTACGTATTCGGGCGCATCATGCAGAAGCGCTGCAAGTTTCCACTTTGCTGGGGCATTTGGGGAAATTCGCATGTAAATCTGTTCAACCAGCAAGGAGTGTTCGGCAACTGAATAAGCAAAATCGCCCTGTGTTTGCCCGTTCCAGCGCGCAACAAAAGCTAACCCATGTGCGATATCCTCGATCTCTATATCAACTGGGGTTGGGTCGAGCAGATCAAGCCTGCGACCTGAAAGCATTCTCTGCCAGGCTCTGGGTGGTGTTGTCATTGTGCCACATCCCCTTTTTGGGCCACTCTATCGCCGCATTTTTCATTCAGCGTAGACGAACAGATCACGTGCTGCCGCCGTTTGTGTGAAGATTTGTGTTTTGAACACAGACGTACGGACCATGATCTTATTAGTCGAGGGGGGCACTGTCATCCTCCCGGCGTGCCCTCCTCAAAACCGAAGCACTAACGAAAGGAGCTTGCTATGTTCAAGCGTCTTCTTACAGCCGGACTTTTGTTCGGCATGGCAGCAACGGCCCCCCCGGCGCACGCAACATCCTGCGCGATGCGCGACCAGGTCGTCGACCGGCTAAAATCAGAATTCTCCGAGCAACTAACAGCCGGCGGTATTCAGGCGACACGATCGGCACAGACATTCCTAGAAGTCTGGGCCTCCCCAGAAACAGGCACATTTACAGTTATGTTGACCAGCCCAAATGGCGTTAGCTGTATCGTGGCGGCCGGCACAGATTGGTTTCATGACCTGCCAACGCCAGAACCAGCAGGCCAACCAAGTTAACCAACGCTTTGATACGCCTAACGTAGTTTCGGCTAACCTATTGTCGGTCCGACGGCTGAATGCTATCTGCTGCGCGAAAGTTATTCGCAAGGAGCGTGGGCAGGATGCCAAAGGATTACATCGTAAAAGATATTTCGCTGGCCGAATACGGCCGCAAAGAACTGGATATCGCCGAAACAGAAATGCCGGGCCTAATGGCTTTGCGCACAGAGTATGGCGACAGCAAACCCCTTAAGGGCGCACGTATTGCCGGGTCATTGCATATGACCATTCAAACGGCTGTTCTGATCGAAACGCTTGTTGTCCTTGGCGCGGACGTGCGCTGGGCGTCCTGCAACATCTTTTCAACTCAAGACCACGCCGCCGCCGCTATCGCCGCAGGTGGAACTCCTGTTTTTGCGATCAAGGGTGAAACACTCGAAGAATACTGGGATTACGCAGACCGTATCTTCACGTTCGAAGAGGGTGGCGCAAACATGATTCTGGACGATGGTGGTGACGCGACGCTTTACATTCTTCTTGGCGCGCGTGTTGAAGAAGGTGAGACAGACATTATCGAGAAACCGGAGTCTGAAGAAGAGGTCGCCCTCTTTGCCCAGATCAAGAAGCGGCTAAAAGACAGCCCCGGCTGGTTCGTCAAACAACGCCACATGATCCAGGGCGTGACAGAAGAAACCACCACAGGCGTCCACCGTTTGTATCAAATGATGGAAAAAGGCCATTTGCCTTTCCCGGCGATCAACGTAAACGATTCTGTCACCAAATCGAAATTCGACAATAAGTATGGCTGTAAAGAGAGCCTTGTTGACGGTATTCGTCGTGCGACAGATACAATGATGGCTGGCAAAGTTGCCGTTGTCTGCGGCTATGGCGATGTTGGTAAAGGGTCTGCCGCGTCTCTTTGCGGGGCTGGCGCGCGCGTTAAGGTAACCGAAGTTGACCCGATCTGTGCGCTTCAGGCCGCGATGGATGGTTTCGAAGTGGTTGTATTGGAAGATGTCATTGATAGCGCAGACATTTTTATTACGACGACCGGAAACAAAGACATCATTCGTATCGAACATATGCGCGCGATGAAAGATATGGCGATTGTTGGCAACATCGGCCACTTCGACAACGAAATTCAGATTGCGTCGCTTAAGAACCACAAATGGACAAACATCAAAGAACAGGTTGATATGATCGAAATGCCGTCTGGCAACCGGATCATTCTATTGTCAGAGGGCCGTTTGCTGAACCTCGGCAATGCAACGGGACATCCGTCTTTTGTGATGTCAGCAAGTTTTACAAATCAGGTACTTGCACAGATCGAACTTTGGACCAAAGGCGACGAATATAACAACGAAGTTTACATTCTTCCAAAACATTTGGATGAAAAAGTCGCGCGTCTGCATCTGGACCGTATCGGCGTGAAGCTGACGACGCTGAAAAAAGAACAGGCCGATTACATTGGCGTGAATGTTGAGGGCCCTTACAAGCCAGAGCATTACCGCTACTAACGTGATCCCGTAAAACCAAAACCCGCGCCGCAGTTTGGCGCGGGTATTTTTGTGAAACTTAAGCAGATTTTCCGCCGGGAACCCGCAGAACCTGACCGGGATAAATTTTGTCCGGATGACTCAGCATCGGTTTATTCGCCTCGAAAATTTCTTTGTAGCGATTACCATTGCCAAGTGTCTTCGTCGCGACCGCCCAAAGCGTGTCACCTTTTTCAACGGTGTGAAAAAAAGATTCCCCTTCTAGGTCCGCCTCGACCGAAGAGATGCCATCGACATTACCAACAGCCAGAACAATCTTTTCTTTTTCTTCTGTCGACATCGTTCCGCCACTTACTTTTACCTTTCCATCAGTAACGGTTATATCGAGCCCGTTTGTATCAAGGCCAAGTTTTTCAACCTCTGCCTTCAACGCTTCTTCGGGCTGTGCTTCTGATGCTTCGGCAGAGCCAATCAAAGATTTCCCTGCGTTTTTTACAAAGTTCCATAGTCCCATTTTGTCCTCCAGAGTTGGTTGGGTTGTATGGCGGCAATTTGCGCCGGTGGTATTGCGCAAACTAGGGGGAATTATCCGGCAATCTTTTCCTTTGTTATCGTCGCGAATGGTTCTAGTCTGCACTTGGACGGCCCGATGTTACGGGCTAGCGGCGGGGGGCGGCCCCGAATTTATTGTTGGGAGATTCCTATGGGAAAAAGAGACGATCTTATTGCGCAATACGCGGATGATTTGAAAAACAAATGCGGCATTACACCTGATATGGATTTGCTAACCAAAGTCACCATCGGTTGCGGCCCGGCAATATACGATGCGGATGCATCGACAGTAGCTGGATCTCAGGAGCATGAGCTCGATACAGTCAAAAACAATTTTCTCATCAAGAAGCTAGGGCTGAATGATGGTCCTCAATTGATGGACGCCATCAACGCAGTTATCGAAACCTATGGTAAATCCGAGCGCAACAAATACCGCGCGGTTGTCTACTATATGCTTACAAAACATTTCGGTAAAGAATCCGTCTACGGCTGATTGGCCGAGGGGATTAACGCAAGCGCCCGCCTTTTGGCGGGCGTTTTCGTTATAAGCAACCGTGCATTGGTGAGTTTAATTTTACTAGTTTTGTCGCAGTAATTTTGTTGCTTTGATGGCAGAGCGCATCTAGTTTCAGATCAATGGCTAGAACAGCCGGGACCTTTTGAAGAACACGTGTGGTGCTGAGGGAGCACGTGGGGTGGCGGAGGGTTCTGGTGTTTCAGGGCCCTCCGTATTTCAAACTAAAACCAACACAAGACCCATAATTGTGCAGCCGAACGTTGCGTAGCCGCCATCAATAAGTTTCAGCGCGCGCGGGCGCATGCTAAAGGCGTAATTCGTCAATATCCACGGGCTGACAATGAATATTCCTAGTCCGAAACCGCCCATTAACCCGGTTCCAACTGTGTCGATTCCGGAAATGAAAAAGATGTGACGCATCATCCCCGCGACGATCAGAGCCGAAACAAAGCTAATGATATAGGGTTTTGGATCTTTGCGGTTGATCTCGTTCTCTCGAAGTCCCGCAGCGGCCATCCAAGGCTTCGCAAGCACCATGTACCAGATCGCCCCAAACGCATAAGACGCTATCGCCGCTATTACAACAGACAGAAAACCCATGTCGTCCTCCTATGATTTATGGTGGAATAGTGACTGAAATACAGAAAAATGCTAGCTTTTTAAGCCACCCATTTCGCAGACAGTTTTCCATTCTTTTTCCGTTACAGGCTGCACCGACAAACGGGTATTGTTGACCAGGACCATGTTTTCAAGGCGCGGCTCTTCCTTACACATCTGAAGTGTGACTGGCTGCTTAAGCGTTTTGACCGCCTTTATATCCACGCAATCCCAGCGGAGATCATCGGTTGTTGTATCGGGGTGCGCTTCTGCGCAAACCTCAACGATTCCGACAATCTCTTTTTCCTTTTGTGAATGATAGAAAAACCCGCGGTCACCAATCTTCATCTGACGCATGTTATTACGTGCCTGATAGTTGCGCACACCATCCCATTGTTCACCAGCGTCACCTTTGGCAACCTGCTGATCCCAGCTCCAGGTTGATACTTCGGATTTGAACAGCCAGTAGGCCATCATCCAATCACCCTTTTCCATTCCTGCAGGTCTACGCTCTCAAAAAGTCCTGCCTTTGCATAGGGGTCATTTTCGGCCCACTTTGCTGCATCTGCCATGCTGTCGACGGACAGAACAATCAGCGAGCCACACATCTGGCCATTCGCATCCAGAAACGGGCCTGCCTGTTCTACAACACCGGTTTCTTCAAGATAGGCAAGGTGGGCAGGACGGTTGTCCAACCGGATTTGCAGGGCTCCGGGTTTGTCTTTGACGATAAGCGCTACACGCATGGGTCATTCCTCTTTCAACGGGCGGGACAATAACGTTTTTACCGCCTCTTCCACAGTTAACTTTTGATCAAGAACGGCCGCGATTACATCAGCAATGGGCATCTCAATTTTGTGCTTTCTTGCAAGGTTAGAGACTGCTTTTGCTGTTGCAGCCCCCTCTACCGTTACATTTTTGTCGAAAGCTTCTCCGCGGCCAAGCGACAAACCAAACGCATAGTTTCGCGACTGGGCGGATGTGCAGGTGAGGGCAAGGTCACCAAAGCCTGAAAGCCCCAACAATGTTTCTGACCGCGCTCCAAGCGCAGCCGCCAAGCGCAACATTTCTGCGTATCCTCGCGTCATGACAGCGGCGCGCGCACTTTCTCCAAGATTGGCACCAATCGCGATCCCGCAGGCTATAGCGACAACGTTTTTCAGCGCTCCCCCAAGCTCTGCCCCGATCGTGTCGTTGGTTCTGTAAAGACGCAAGTTTGCTGTCGAGATCTCATGTTGAAGATCTTTTCCAGCTGTTTCGTCGTTGCAGGCGAGGGTTAGGGCCGTCGGCAGGCCTCGCGCGATGTCAGCGGCAAAGCTTGGCCCGGTCAGAATGGCGGCGGTCGCAGAAGGAACGTGGTGCCGAATAAGCGAGGTCGCGCCCGAGAGGCTGTCAAGATCTACACCCTTACAGCAAGCGACCAGCGATTTATTAGCAAGGTTGTCTTTGTAACAAACCAAAAACCCAGAGAGTTGCTGCATTGGGACGCAAAGAAGCAGCGTATCGGAATTTGCGGCGACCTGGATGTCTGAGGTAACCAGCAGGTTCTCTGGCAGCCGCACACCCGGAAGCCGATGCACATTTTCGCGCATGTTTTGCATTGATGCGGCCGCGCCTGAGTCTCTGGCCCAAAGGGTGACGGGCTTCTCATTGCGCGAAATTGAAATTGCCAGGGCAGTTCCGAAAGCGCCCGCACCAAGTACCGATACACTCATGCCTTCGCCCCTTTCTTTCCAGAGCCCAGCATGCTTGGACTTGTTTTATCCAGCGGCCATCGAGGCCGCGCAGACAAAGTCATATCGTCCCGTGCCCCAGACCGATATCTTTGAAGGCCGGCCCAGGCGATCATGGCTGCATTGTCAGTACAAAGCGCGAGTGGCGGTGCGGTGAACCGTACGCCGAATTCAGCAGAAACAGTCTCTAATACAGCGCGAATTTGTTTGTTCGCGGCAACACCTCCGGCAACCGCGAAAGCAGGGTGGGCTGGATTTTCAGACATATAGAATTTCAACGCGCGGCGTGATTTTTCTGCCAGAACATCCGTTACGGCCTGTTGAAAGGCAGCGCATAAATTGGCGCGGTCAACCTCTCTCAGGCCGCCATATTCCGCAACAAGCAGATCCCGGGCGCGAAGCAGCGCAGTCTTCAGCCCGGAAAACGACATATCGCAATCTGGCCGGTCAAGCAGGGGTCGGGGCAGGGGGATTTGCGTCGCATCTCCGGACATGGCGCAAGCCTCGACGGCTGGCCCGCCGGGCTGGCCCAAGCCAAGCAGTTTAGCGGTTTTGTCAAACGCCTCGCCAGGGGCGTCATCAATTGTTCCGCCAAGCCGGCTAAAGTCGTCAACACCCCGCACAATTAAAAATTGGCAATGCCCACCCGACACCAAAAGCATTAGATAGGGGAACGCCAAGTCATCGGTTAATGTGGGCGTGAGGGCATGGCCCGCAAGGTGATTGATGCCGACCATTGGCAGGCCTGTCCCTATGCTAAGCCCCTTTGCGCACATTACAGCAGAGAGAACCCCACCGATCAGGCCGGGGCCCGCTGTTACCGCAATTCCATCAATTTCCCGCAATGTTAGAGC
>Ga0316189_10000475_pt1 | contig 39992 bp, 35 predicted proteins | sample LowCovwburrow_MG_FD_204930 | JGI IMG/M metagenome (GOLD analysis project Ga0316189, IMG submission 204930) | Coastal sediment microbial communities from Maine, United States - Lowes Cove worm burrow | ecosystem: Environmental > Aquatic > Marine > Coastal > Sediment | place: USA: Maine...
TATTTGATCGGCACAATATCTAAATAGATGACTTATTCAAGGCCTAAATCATCTGCATCCACGCGGCATGTGACTGTCAGAATTTTTCCGTTTTATGGTACCCGGCAGCATGTAAAATCAATGTCCTCGATAGCGCTGCGAAAATGCGGTGTCGGCACTCACCCGGCCGCATAGCGTGCAATGAAAAGGGAGCGCCCATATTCCTCCTTGTTCTTAAAACCTAAGGCGGAAATTTCAGTCGCGCCTTTCATACTTCTTAAAGATTTACATGTATATCATTCTTGATCAATAAAGGGGGTCAGCCCAACGGAGGATCTAAAGGCGTGTCAGAAAACCATCAGAACACCGAATTAGGTAGCTCAAACTGGCTCAAAACAGGCGGGGCCAGCTTACAATGGTTTCACTGGCTAGTCATTGGTCTGTCAATGGTGGTGACAATTTCTGCTTGGCTTATCTCTAGCCAGCAAGCCGAAGAAAAAATGCTACTGAATTATCAACGACAGGTCGAGCAGATTACCGACTTGGTGCAAGAACGCATGCGCATTTACGAGAACGTTCTTCTAGGAGGGGCTGCACTGATAAACACCCAAGATGGTGATGTTGATCTTGATACCTGGAAGACATACGCCGACGGCCTAGACATTGAAACGAAGTATCCTGGGATTAATGGTATTGGCGTAATTTTCAATGTACCCCCAGATGCCACCCAGGATTTTCTCCAAGATCAGCAGCAGCAGCGTCCAGATTTCAAGATTTACCCAAGTCATGAGCGCGCAGATAAATGGCCGATAACTCTCATTGAACCCGTTGCGCCAAATCGCTCGGCAGTCGGTTTAGATATCGCATTTGAGAACAACCGCTACCAAGGCGTTATTCGGGCCCGCGATACAGGACTGGCCCAAGTCACGGGCCCTATTGTGCTTGTACAGGACCAAAAACGAACACCGGGCTTTCTTTTCTATGTGCCCTTTTACGAGGGTGGATTAAGCCCATCAACACTGGAAGAGCGCCAAGAAACCATCATCGGTGTTAGCTACGCCCCCTTCATTATGCAGCGACTGATGCAGGGCGCCTTGGCAACCGAAAAACGAGAGCTTTTAATCCGCATTTGGGACGATGGAGTCGAACTTTATAGCGATGAAGCCATGGGACTAGATGAGGCAATTGGCGTTGACCCTCAGCCCTTGCTTTCAAGTTCGCTAGAGATACCCATCTATGGTCGCACTTGGCGTTTTAACCTGGAGACAACCCTTGCCTTTCGCGGCGCCGCGACCACTGACCAGCCACGAATGATATTGATCGGTGGTATTTTAATCGAGCTACTTCTTATTGGCTTATTCATGGCTCTGGGAGCATCAAAACAACGTGCGGTGTCCATCGCCCAAACCGCCACAGCCGACCTGTGGACCAAATCCGAATTGCTAGTAAAGTCAAATGCTAAACTAGGCCAGCGCACAAAAGAGGTTGAGGAAATATTACAGGCACTTGAGCAAAACCCCTGTATGATATTGATCTCGGATTCCGAAGGTAGGATAAAATACGCCAACCAACTATTTTTTACGGCCATGGGCTATAGTGCCGAGCAAGTGATGAATGAGCCTCTTGATATCTTCATGAAACATAAAGAAGATGTTTCCGCCTACAACGAGATGTGGAAGACCCTTGATGCTGGCAATGCGTGGCAGGGTGAATTGCATGACAAGCGCGCGGACGGCAGCGTTTTCTGGGCTTCTGTGTCGGGCGGCCCCATCAAGTCTGGAGAGGGCAAATTGCTCGGCTACTGCTTCACCCATCAAGACATCACCGCCCGTAAAGATATTGAAAATAAAATGGATCAGGCGCTCCAGCAGGCCGAAGAAGCAGGCCGCGCCAAGGCTGAATTCCTATCAAATATGAGTCACGAAATCCGGACGCCGATGAATGGCATAATTATGTCACTGAAATTGGCCCAAACAGCTAAGTTGCAGCCAGATACCATAGAATTACTCGACACAGCAAATGCGTCAGCGACCAATCTGTTAGCTATCATCAACGATATCTTGGATCTTTCAAAACTGGAAAGTGGAAATGTTAACATCATCATTGGCAGCCTTCCGGTCAGAGATACAATGCGTTTCATCGCTCGTCTTATGTCTCCGGTCGCCGCAGAAAAGGGTCTGATGTTTAGCGTAAACGTTGACGACAATGTGCCTGACTGGATTATGAGCGATACCGTGCGTCTTCAGCAGATCATCAATAATATGGTCAGTAATGCTATTAAATTCACTGATACTGGAGACGTAAAAGTCAACGTTTCTTGGCTGGCCGAAACAAACCAACAAGGTCGTATCCGCTTAGACATATCCGATACTGGATTGGGGATCTCGGAAAAAGACAAGGCGAGTCTCTTCGAGCGCTTTCAGCAAGTTCGCTCCAGCGATAAAATGATATCTGGTACCGGTCTTGGTCTAGCCATTTCCAAGCAACTTGTTGAGCTTATGGACGGCGAGATCGGCGTCATTAGCGACGGTGAAACAGGGTCCACTTTTTGGTTTGAAATGCCCGTTAAATGCGGCGCGGCTCGCGAGCAAAACCAGACAGCCCCGCCCGGACCAGAAGTTACTGATCTAAATATTCTGATCGCGGAAGACATTAAAACAAATGCTATGCTCATTGAGCGCCTTATCGCGAAAATAGGCCACAGGGCGACTATTGTCGAAAATGGCCTTGAGGCGGTTAAGGCCGTACAGTCCGGCACAGCCTATGATCTGATCTTGATGGATAACCAGATGCCCGTTATGTCCGGCATCAAAGCAACCCAAAAAATCCGAGAGCTAGACTCGCCGGTAAAAGACATTCCGATCATCGCGCTCACCGCTGATGCGCTGCTAGAGCATCAAAATGCCTTTCTTGATGCGGGAATGAATGGGTTCGTCGCAAAGCCAATCCAGAAAGCCGCTCTGACCTGCGAAATTCAAAGGGTCATGCAAGAGCATTCATTTGAACAATCTAGCGAGATCTGACGGCCCGTCAGACTCCTCTTTCTAAACTCTGTTTCCCCTGCTAGGCTTCATTGCACGGGGCGAAAAAGCCAACCTTTTACCATATGAAAGACTAAACAGGAGACACATACTATGAGCACAGGTTTTGAGCATACTGAATGGATGAGTGAAGAGCACCGCATGTTCGAGGATGCTGTATCAAAATTCTATGCCGATACGATCACTCCGAACAGCGAGAAATGGTACAAGCATGGCCAGATCGACCGCGACTTTTGGAACAAGGCCGGAGAGGCTGGCATCCTTGGCGCCTCGATCAGCGAGTTATATGGTGGCTCCGGTGCCCCGCGCAGCTTTGACGCGGTCAGTATTTATCAGTATGGCCGCACTGGCGATAGCAGCTGGGGCTTTTCAATCCAGAATTATGTCATGCATTATCTGGCCATATACGGCACCGATGAACAAAAAGAGAAATGGCTCCCGGGTCTGTCCAGCGGTGACTTAGTCGCCGCCCTTGCCATGACAGAGCCCGGCACAGGATCAGACGTGCAGGCCATCAAAACCAATGCTGTGGCTGACGGTAACCAGTACCGGATCAACGGCTCCAAGACCTTCATCACCAACGGTCAGCAGGCCAATCTGATCTGCTTAGCCTGCAAGACCGATAAGGACGCCGGGCACAAAGGTGTCTCGCTGATCATGGTGGAGACTGATGATCTAGAAGGCTTTCGCCGCGGGCAGCCGCTACAGAAAATTGGCATGAAGGGCAACGATACGTCTGAGCTGTTTTTTGATGATTGCAAGGTCCCCCGCTTTAACTTGCTGGGCACCGAGGAAGGCAAAGGCTTTTATCAGCTGATGGAGCAGTTGCCGTGGGAGCGCCTAAGCATCGGTGTGATCGCGCTGGGTGCTATTGATTTCGCGATCGAACAAACCGTCGCCTACACACAAGACCGCAAAGCATTTGGCAAGCGCATCATCGACTTTCAAAATACCCGCTTTAAGCTGGCCGAAGCCAAGACAAAGGCCGAGGTGCTGCGCTCCTTCATCGCCGACTGTGTTGCCCGCTTAGACGCTGGCACGCTGACTGCTAGCGATGCCTCTATGGCGAAATGGTGGGGCACGCAGGTCCAAAACGAAGTGGTCGACGAATGCTTGCAGCTGTTTGGCGGCTATGGCTTCATGTCGGAATACCCCATTGGCCGCCTCTACTGTGACAGCCGGGTGCAAAAAATTTACGGCGGCACCAACGAGGTGATGAAAGAACTGATCGCCCGCACGCTGGATACCTAAGTATTTGGGGTCACTGTGGGATCAGGCTTGCGTTATTTGCATTAGTGGGATCGACATCTAGTTCGAAGTTATCGCCCGACGGTCGCCAGTTTTTCCATTTGGATAAATCATTATGGGAAGCACCAGCCCAGCGCTATCACCTTCAATGCTTCCCAAAAATTCAAGCTAAGGCCTTTGATGTCGACCCTCAGCAATTGCTAGTACAAATATCAGTAATCGAAGTACTGCAAGTCGCTCTCGCCGAGCATTTCATGTTGTTGTAGTCTGCCATCAAAATCGGAGAGATACCAAACATTGCTCCCAATCGATCAAATCCTGATAGCGTTAGCGAATTACGCAACGAACGATAATTTGCGTGTGCCAGACCACCATTATTAAAGACTAGGCTTTTTGTGAATTCAGCGATTTCTCGCCCGCTGCTTTTCGCCAACGGATGTCTGCTAGGCTTTCCACAGTCAAAAGACCGGTTCCAATCTTCTTCGTTTCGGACGACATCAATGTTTTCATCAGCGAGTAGGCGCTGCCAGGACTTTTCACAAGACGCGACAGGATATCCTTCATATTCTTCGTACATATTTTTTCTCCGTGTTTGCTAATTACCCAGCAATATGGAGACCACACCATGAAATAGAATTTAATATATTATTATCAATTGATATGCAATCAAAAAACACAAATGCATTTCAGCGCACAATTATTACATGAACGTAACCTACTCTAATTTTCGCGTTATTCAGCGCTCAGTATTTCAACAGGCTATTTACTCGTCCATTGTTACGTCAATATTTCCATTAGTATTGAGCGCCGTAAATTCAGGCCTCCTCGGCGTTCGGAGTGTAGCTAAACACTTCCTCGATGCCGACGTTAAATTCGGTGGCTATTTTGAAGGCTAGCTCAAGCGTTGGTGAATATTTTCCAGCCTCCGCCGCGATGATGGTCTGGCGGGTAACTCCGACAGCGTTCGCCAATGCGGCTTGGCTCATCTCGCCCTTTTCAAACCTCATAGTTCTGATGCGGTTGTGAATGATGCCTGCTGGCTGCTTTTTACCTACCATGATCTAGGCACTCGCTCGGCGGTATAGAAACAACTGCACCGACGCCTTCATGATAAAGGAAAAGATCACCATTCCCAGAACAATATTGGCTAGAACAAACGGATCGCTTGCGATATCCAAATGGCGCCCGGCAAAAAGATCGAGGGTGTCAATGAATATTTGCCCCGCAAGAATGCAACAGGACACCGTCAGCACATAGTACCCGACCTTGAACGCACGAGCATCAATTCCCCAGTCGCGCTCGTCCAGCGGCTCATCACCGTGCTGTTTGTTGACGATCACTGTGGCAATAATACTGGCCACTATTGCAAACCCAATGATCGATAGCACTATCGCTGCCATCTCCTTTGGCCCCGCCATGCCGCCGCTTAGTAATGCGCCGAAATACCACACCGCACCAATCACATCGATCCCCAGTTCAATGGCGATCTCTTTTTCTCTCTTCGATAAATCCATTTTTCTCTCCTGTCATGTCTCGGGCCGTTTTAGCCTCGTGTGTTAAATAACTTTGACACAATGTAAGGAATAAAATACTAGATGTCAAATTTATTTTACATGGCGACGTATAAAAAGCCGCCGGAGCGGAAGCCATACACGAGCGGTACTGCGATTATCCCATGAAGGCGGACACGATTTGATCCAAATGCAATATAAGGAACAGCAAAATAGCCAGATTGGCAAAGGGGATGAAGGCGAGGCTCCACAGGAGTGCCTCCAAGACTGAACCGGTCGCCAGATAGACAAGACCAATCGACAAGAAAACTGAGATATAAAGATCGATACCAATTTGGCGGCCCCACCAGAGCTTGTTCATGACGCCAATGGTCATAAATATATTCTCGTGACGGCTAGATTTCACCGAGTAGGCCACAAAGGCAATCCACACCGCTATCAGCACAAGTCGCGCATAATCGACCGCGCTATCAACGCGCAAAAGCTGATCATCCCAATTTGTGATGATGGCTGCAGCCACAAATAGCCAGTAAGCTGGCCAGAGTAATCTTTTCATCGAAGTGCTCCCTCTCGCTGTTTCATTATCAAACGCTAGCAGGTCCCGCTTTGACTGTCGACCAACGCTCGCTAGCAGCCGTTCAGGCATGGGCCGCCCGGCTGTCCACTAGACGCGGCGAGAATCTCAGGCTACAGTTATGGGAACTATTCAGGGGAAGAGGCATCATGACCAAAAAACCAAGCAAAACACGTGACTATAATCAGCATCCCATCATCGATTCAGATCGCTGGGACGTATATAATCAGAGGGACGGTGATATTGTTATCACTACCTCCTATAAAGCGGGTACGACTTGGATGCAGACCATCGTCGCCAACTTGCTGTATCAAGACGGTGAGTTCCCGGCACCTGTGTCGGTCATGGCACCTTGGTTGGATATGGCTCTACCGCCGCTGGATGAGGTCGCAGCGGGCTTAGAAGCGCAGGAAAATCGCCGCTTCATCAAGACGCACCTGCCAATTGATGGCATTCCCTATTTTGCAGGCAATAAATATATATATGTTGGGCGGGATGGCCGCGATGTCTTCATGTCAATGTGGAACCATCACTCAAATTATAGTGAAGACCTGAAAGGCGCGACCAAGGAAATTGCCGCTGGTATGGGAATGGATTTTAAGGTCGATTATCAAGACATCCACGAGATGTACGCCGACTGGATATCAAAAGGCTGGTTCGATTGGGAAGATGATGGCTACCCCTATTGGTCGCATCTATCGCACGTCAAATCATGGTGGGAGTACCGGCATTTGGACAATATCCACTTTGTCCATTTCGCAGATCTGCTGAGCGACCCAGAGCGGGCGATCCGCCGTATCGCAGCCTTTCTGGATATCCAGATTGATGAGGATAAACTGCCGGGTATCTTGGAGCGTGTTACCTTTGCATCGATGAAGAAGAACTTTACCAACATCATGCCCGAAGCCACCGAGATTTGGAAAGGCGGCGGCAAGAGCTTCATGAATAAGGGCACCAATGGCCGCTGGAAAGAGGTGCTGAGCAGCGACGAGCTAGCGCGCTATGATATCGCTGTTGAAAAGGCCTTGGACCCCGACGCTGCCAGGTGGTTGGCATTCGGCGGCGAGCTGTAAGGGCCGTCGTTCTTAGCATAGTTTGCTGGGCTTTAAACGGAAGGACTGGGCAGCGTGGCTCCAACGAAAACACCAATCGCTTGCCGAGACAATATTATCCCCAAGGAACCGACTTAACCAAAGTTTTTCAGCGTTTGGTTGAGATCAGCACCAAAAAGCGGCCATTAGAAGTCTGATATAAAAATAAATTACAACCAGAGATAAAAGCCCCGCTTATTTTAAATGTTGATTTTAGCCAATCTATTTGATGGATGAACGATAATGAATGCAACATAAGATAACATAATTGTGACTTAAGTATGTAAAAAGCACTTGATACGAGAATTAAAATAGTTTTACGTAGATAAATATCGCCATGGTTTAATTTTGCTGTTACGTGGATTTATTTTTTTAAGGGGGGGGTGCTCTTGTTGCGAGTGATGTCATCATATTTTAGGCCTCAAATTAAATGAGCTTATTTCGCAAGGAAGTATTGCTGGCAAAGCGACCAAAGTTATACGGTGATGTAATGCTTGCGCAGCCTATAACTTTTACAGCATTAACTGCACTTTTGGCGCTCTTTGTTATCCTTGGCGGGGCAATTGCGCTCTCTGGTGAGTATACTCGAAGCGAACAGGCCATCGGGCATATTGTCCCGACCAAAGGCTTAGTTAAGATATACCCAGCACGTGCTGGTACAGTTTCATTTTTAAATGTTCATGAGGGAAAACATGTTTCCAAAGATGAACAACTTGCATTCATCACGATTGAGCAGTCAAACCTTACGGGCAGCTCCTCAGAGTTCCAAGGAATTAAATCCCTTAGTGAACAGGTAAAACTCTTAAAAGAAAAACTCATCATTATTCGCGATCAGAGTATCACCAAGGTCGACAAAATTCAAAATGAGCGTGAGACATTAATAAAATCAATTGAGGGATTAAAACGGCGTGAACTTCGGCAGGAAGAAATAGCATCTATCTCCCGCGAGGCATTAAAGCGTACTGAAACGTTAATTGGCAGTGGTAATATAAGCCAATTGGCTTATGAAGAGCGAAAACGAGCGACATTAAGCGCTGAGCAATCATTAGAAATAATAAGCCAAGAGATTATAACGGCCTCAAACAGGATTAAGGGTCTTGTCATAGATGGACAGCAAGCAGGGCTGGACGAAAAGCAAACAATTAACCAAATTAAATCTGAAATATTAAATACAGAGCAGCGTATTTTTGATCTTGAAAGCAACAGGGCATATGCGCTTACTGCGCCTGTCACAGGCAAAGCAACAACGCTCCTAACTTCACTTGGGCGAACAGTCTCTCCTCAAATACCACTTGTTACCATCATTCCTGATGGCGGGGAGCTCATAGCTGAGCTTTTTGTGCCAAGTAGAACTGCTGGATTTGTAAAAATTGGGCAGGAAGTGAAATTAACATTTGAGGCTTTTCCATATCAAGACTTTAGTTTTCTTCCGGCTACCATCTCATCCGTGACAAGTACCATATTATTACCGAGTGAGACTGATGCATCAATTAGTGTCGTGGAGCCCGTTTATAGAGTCTTGGCAACATTACAAACTGACAAAATAAAATCTAATAATACGACTATTGATTTACAGCCGGGCATGAAATTACAGGCAACCATCGTTCTCGAAAAAATGAAGATCATCGACAGATACTTAAATCCCTTAAGAGCGTGGAGTGAGCGTCTGTGAGTATTGAGTTGTTACAATTTACTGGCAGTCGTAATCGTCTACCAATGATCAGGCAAAGTGAAGCATCAGAATGCGGGTTAGCCTGCCTAGCTATGGTGGCGGGTTATTACGGGTTTGAGACAAGCCTTGCATCACTGAGGCGTCAATATAATACTTCGTTGAGGGGCATGACTTTCAAAACTATTGTTAACATTGCCGACAAAATGGGTTTGATGAGCCGTGGACTTAAGGTCGAAATTGAAGATATCGGTAGCTTAAAATTACCTGCTATTCTGCACTGGGACCTCACTCATTTTGTCGTGCTCAAATCAGTGTCGAACAAAAAGATAGAAATTTATGATCCCGGTACCGGGCGCAAGTCATATCGCCTAGATGAGTTCTCAAAACATTTTACTGGTGTCGCATTAGAGTTAATGCCTACTACCAATTTCGAGAAGAAGAATGAACCTCTCAGGCTCAAGATCAGTGACTTATGGGGCCAGATTACAGGTTTGAAAAGAAGCCTCGTTCAACTACTGCTCTTAACACTTTTCTTGCAGATAAGTGCGCTCATCAGCCCCCTCTTTCTACAAAATGTAGTTGATGAAGTATTACAGAAATATAACGAATCTCTTCTGCTTATCTTGGCGCTTGGTTTTGCAGGGCTTGCCGTTGTCGATGTGTTAACCAATGTTCTGCGGCAATATGTCAGCATATATCTCGGCAATACTCTCAGCTTCCAGATGGCATCCAATCTTTTCCGCCACCTTTTGAGCTTGCCAATCGAGTATTTTGAAAAACGTCATATGGGGGATATCAATTCTCGTTTTACGTCAATCGACCCTATCCGCACGATGCTGACAGAAAAACTCATCGGAGGGCTTTTAGACGTAATAATGGTTATAACCACCTTTATCATGATGATGATATATAGCCCGACACTTGCAATCATTAGTTTGGTTTCTTTAGTTGGTTATTTCATTATCAGAATGATTATGTTCCACACACTAAAAGAAAGGCAGGAGGCATCAATTGCGGCGAGCGCCAAACAAAGTTCCTCCTTCATGGAAGCTGTCAGGTCAGTAACAAGCATTAAGCTTTTTGGCGGCGAGGCGGATCGACATAGAAAGTGGCAGAACCTTTATGCGGATTCCATTAACACAAGTGTGAGCGTTCAGCGTTTAGAGATTTGGTTCGATGCTGGACAATCCATTTTAACAGGGCTTGAGATGGTGTTGATTATCTATCTGGCGGCTCTAATGGTCATTGCAGGAGACTTTACGGTTGGAATGATATTCGCCTTTCTAGCGTATCGAACAAACTTTATCGGCAAAGCACAGTCCTTGATAACTCTTGCAATAGATTATCGTATGTTAAGCCTGCACTTGGAGCGGATATCCGATATTGTTTACACAGACCCTGAAACTATCCTTGGTGAAGATGTATCGGATGTCTCGGAGCCCCTTAATGGCTTGATAGAGCTGAAAAACATCGTCTACCGTTATTCTTTTGATAGCCCCAAAATACTTGATGATTTGTCTCTCACAGTAAATGCAGGTGAGTCTATTGCAATCGTTGGCCCTACAGGATGTGGTAAAACGACGCTATTGAAAGTTATGGCAACGCTACTATCACCCCAGGAAGGTGAAATATTCCTTGATGGAAAACTCATCAACAATATTGGGTCTAAAAATTACCGTCAGCAAATCGGTGTTGTGATGCAAGAAGATGGCCTGATGACAGGAACTATTGCCGAAAATATTGCCTTTTTTGACTCTGAAATCAATATGGAGCGGGTACGGGAAGCCGCCCGCGAGGCCTGTGTACTGGAGGACATAGTTGCGCTTCCAATGACCTTCCAAAGCCTGATTGGGGAGATGGGGGCTGCCCTTTCTGGGGGGCAAAAGCAGCGCCTTGCCATTGCCAGGGCCCTATACCGTAAACCCAAAGTCCTTTTTCTTGATGAAGGCACGTCTCACCTTGATGTCGGTACAGAAAAGTTGATCAACAAGTCCATAGGCAGCATGGGTATTACACGCATCATCGTTGCGCACCGGCCAGAAACAATCCGGAGCGCGGACCGCGTTTTCCTGTGTGAAAACGGCAAGCTCACCGAAATGTTTGATGAGATATCATACGGCAACACAACGATTTCACTGAATTTGAAAAGTTCCAATACTGGGGAGGGATTTACACCCTCCCCAGAAAAGGAAGTTGGCTCATGAAGAGCCAGCACACGGGGCAATGATGCCCGAATGGGGAAAGTCAGACCTACAAATCTCGGCATTCCCCAACATGTTAACAACTAAGGAGATATACTATGATTAAGACAAAAAATCCAGCCGTTGCAGCTTTTGCTGAAACCGTAGCAATGGAGCTTTCAGTGGAAGCGATGAGCAAGATTTCCGGTGGGGCTGAATTACGGCCGTGCAGCCATAATAGTGACTGCCCTTGGGAGGTTTATTGTAATGAAGACACAGGCGTGTGCGAGGCTGGACCCTTTGTTGGCCCTAACTGGCCTTAAGTTGATCAAAACTTGACACCATTCTAATCGATTAGAGGGCTATGGCCCTCTAATTTTTTGAATATTTATGAAGGAAGATCAATGGGGATTCACGCGTCGATAAATGAAGAAGAAGGCGAGCGCCTGATCGGTAAAGAAGAACGACAGACGGAGGACGTTTACGAGCTGCTCTATCTGATCAACAAGTCACCGAATAAAAACACGATCGCCGATATGTATGCTTATATACTGGCGAACGAAGTTGATCATCCGGATTTGTATTTGTCCCTGCCCTCGTCGAAATGGGGGTGGGTATTGTCGGCTCTTTACGAAAAACTGTTGCTGACATTACTGGAGAGCAATCCAGGTGCAAGGACCAGAGCGGGCGCATGCTGTGCGCTTGCAACCGGCTATTTTGACATTTCCCAGAAACTCAGGATGGCGGAGCTCTCTGGCAAGACGTTCTCAGCCTGGCTGGCAGCGTCTGCTGGTGGTGAACTGGATGAAACTCTTATACACTGGGCAGGGTCAACCGCAGACGAGCTTGAGGCCAAGACCAGAAAATACGCTGAACTGGCAAAGGCCGAATATGGGGGTGAATCTCTCTTTGCAAGCCGTGTGGACGAAGATGAAATTCTGACAGGACGCAAGACCGGCTCTGTTGCAGCGTTGATGGAGGAACTGCTTTACAAACTAGATCATTTTTCAGTTGGCAAAATCATCCAGGGGCCACCCGTGACGACGGTCAATGGGAAAACGCTGCCCCTGGCTGATCGGGAAGGGCGCGTGGCCTTGATCGATTTCTGGTCAGCCGGCTGCGGCCCTTGCCGGGCAAAAATGCCGTTTTTGAAGGATCTTCAGGCCAATCTTGCAGACCAGCCGTTTGATTTAATTATGCTTAACGTTGATCAGGACAGAAGCGTTCTGGATAAGTGTATCGACGAACTAGACCTCCAGGAAATGAATATCTCTTCATTCGGGCATGATGATCGCCTGCTGAAATGGGGCATCAATGCTTACCCCACCTTTGTGCTTGTTGACCAAAAAGGCGTCATTATCGACCGGGAGCTTTTCACTGACGCGCAGATTGTGAACAAGTTGACTGACGTTCTTGGCAAGCTGGGGCGTGATGAACAGTCCTCACAGACCATATCAACCGATCACTCTTCTGTTAAATTGATGAAGACCTTTGCCAGTTCCATGGGTAAATGGATCAAGTCTGGCATGAAGACGTCCAGTGCTGAGCTGGTTGAATTGCGTCTTGCGACTTGCCAGTCTTGTCCACATCTACAGGATCAAGGGGCTGCGTTCGTCCAGAAAGCGGCCGCCAAAATTGGTTTTGGAGACGGGAACTGCAACCTGTGCGGCTGTTCAGTCAAGGCCAAAGCCTTAATTCCTGGTGAAGATTGCCCGGCTGGGGCAGTTATCGACGGTATGTCGCCCTGGCAACGGGCCGAAGCACGTCTGAATAAGACTTAGCGAGATGTTGGGCCTGGTGAGCATCGATGACGGAATAAGAAGTTCCAATACTGGGGAGGGATTTACACCCTCCCCAGTATTGGAAGTTGGCTCATGAAGAGCCAGCACACGGGGCAATGATGCCCGAATGGGGAAAGTCAGACCTACAAATCTCGGCATTCCCCAACATGTTAACAACTAAGGAGATATACTATGGAAAAAACAGAAAACCAAATCCGTGCATTTGCGAGGACAGTCGGACATCAACTTTCAGAGGTCGAACAGGAGGCTGTCTCTGGAGGCGCTTCGATGACCTGCACGTACAATCCGAGCACAGGAAAGAGCCGCTGTGTTGAAGATGGAACCGGTGAAGATGTTGGCGCGGATTAGTAAAAAACTATTGGAAAGCGCTGAGGCGCTTTCCTCCCCAATAGGAAAGAGAAAATCTATGACATCTGTGCTTGTAATTTCATTTTCTGCAGATATTCATCTGCATTCAGTGCTCTGGGCCGGCAAAATTTTAGGGGCCAGGATTGAAGGTATTTGCTCGGACTTTTTTCCAATTAATCATCGGATGTCAATCCGTATTCCAGATGAAAAATCCAAGCAGTTAGCCCAATGGACTGGGACGAAAAAAAGTCGGCTTTCGTGGACCGATTTCGACACTGTCTGGAATCGACGGGCACCTCTTTTTCGTTTTCCTGCAGAATTGTATGTAGGCGACCAAGAGTTTGCAGAAATGGAATGCCAGTCAGGTTTTGGAGGTAACATTGAGCTGCGGAGTTCGAAACAATTTTACGTAAACGACCCTGCTGAGGCTATGAGGGCCAGAAACAAGATTCGCCAACTCGAGATGGCCCGCCAAGTTGGTCTGAAAATTCCTGACACGCTGATTACCAATTCGGCTGAGGAGCTGTCGGATTTTTTTGATGCCCATCAGGGTAACATTATTTATAAGAGATTTACGAATAAGCATTCCTGGTTCTCTCCATCAAAAGGCTTGCAATGGGATAGGCGGACGGTCCCAATCAAAAAAGAACAACTACAAGAAAGTGATTCTCTGGCGTGTACGCCAGGGATATTTCAGCCTAATATTGATAAGAAGCATGAGATCAGAGCAGTGATAACAGGTCACTCAATCATGTCTTTTAATATCTATTCCCAGGAACATCCTAATGCTCGACAGGACTGGCGTGTCGCTCAGGACGAACTGAGAATTGAGCGAGTTGACCTCTCGGCGCACTTGAAGAGTAAATGCCTGAAGTTGATGAATAATCTCGGACTTGTATTCGGTGTTCTAGACTTGATCGTAACGACGGACAACGAAGTTGTTTTTCTTGAAGTGAACGAGCAAGGTCAATTCCTTGGTTACGAGAATGATGAACTCCCATTTTTGCAGATGATTACAGAGTTTCTCCTGTCCGGGGATCCTTGTTTTCGATTTGGCGCAGCGTCCAGTCCGCTTTCCTACAAAAAATTCGAGCAGAGCGCGGAATATAAATTATTCTGTAGCGCTTTAGCCAAATACAAAAGCACAGGCACGATGACCAGCCGTATAATGGAGTAATTAATGACTGCTAATACTGAAGATCGTAGAGCTTCGCTTATTGAGCTTGGGCCTGCTGAAATTATGAACTTTGTTGCTTCACAAGATCAACGTCTCAAAATTCTGGTCTTTACAATCCCTAAATGCGAACCCTGCGTTTCATTAATGAGTGTCATTGGTGATATCATCAGCTCGGATCAAAACGCGAAGATTGCATCTGCCTATATTGACGCCAGTAAACTGGGTGCTCAGGAATTTGATGATTTGGCCATTAGGCACTTCCCAACTTTGTATCTGTTTGATCATATGAATTGTTTAGCCATTCGAAAAGGGTGGACACCTGCCCTCTATAAGAACCCAGGCGAAAAGCTGCGGCAGTGGATTTCGAAGAAATCGGGCGAGCAGTTGGGTTCCATCGGCGGGGTTGAAGGATGTTGATTTTCAATAATTTCTCGCAGTTATTCAGACTATTAGGTCGAAGGGCAACACGGCCAGGGTTTGCACTTATTGGAATGAGTATGGCGCTGGGGCTATCCTTGGTCGCAGGCGAACTCTTTTGGGACGCATATTCATTTGATCACAATTGGGCTAATTCTAGTAAAATATTCAAATTTGAGCGTACTGGGGAAACTGGAGCTGATTTCACAGTTCAAATGGGCATGCCGGTTAGAGGAGAGGAGGTCATCAAAAACCTATCAACTTCAATTGAGGAGGTCACTACCGTTTCTCTGGAAGAGGGCTCATTTAATAAGCAAGATAATTCTGTTGATCTAACTGGTGGAGCAGTTGATAAATCCGTATTTGATGTATTTAGTTTTTCACCCTTGTTTGGTAATTTGAAAAATGCAATCTCATCTCCTAACGGGATGATAATAACGGTCGACATGGCCAAAAATATCTTTGGCAAAACCAATGCGACAGGACTGACAATTCATGGCCAGATTGGTAGCGAGGAGGGAACTTATATTGTCCGAGCTGTGATACCTAGATTTCCGCATAATTCTTCATTTGCTGGTGTTGAATACCTGAGAACCAGAACAGCTCGAGAATCAGCCAAGTATGTTTCTGGCAAAACTTATCTAAAGCTCGCTTCAGGCGGGGACCCTCAAGAAATCTCTTTGGCCATACAGTCAGCTTTTGAGGACAAGTTTCCCAAACCTGCTTTTATCAAGCGCTTCAGGTACAACATTCAGCCATTGCAAGCAAACTCACTTCAGGATATCTGGTCAAATTTGCCAGATAAAGGAATGGAAGAGCTCTTTGCAGCTTCACTGTTTCTGTCAGTCATTGCCCTAGTAAATTTCTTGGCGGCTGGGATTTCTACCTATCAATCTCGAAGTGGCGAATTCGGAATAAGGTATATTCTTGGCGCAACCAGGACCCAACTCGTCTTTCAGATAGTAACTGAATTACTTGTATTTCTCACACTTGCCTGTTTTGGAGCTCTGGTTATATCCAGTTTTGTCGAACAATACATGGCGGGAATTGTGGGAATAAAATTTCTTCCACAAGGAACTGCCAGGATAGGTCTATATTTTTCAGGATGGTTCATACTGGCTCTGTCGGTTCTCCTGGGAGGAATTTATCCAATCATTTTGATCACACGAACCAGCCGAGATAATAATTTGGCCAGGACCAGAAATTATCAAAAAGGGAAAGGCAATCCCTTTCGATCATTTTTGGTTGGGACACAGGTGTTTGTAGGCACTACGCTTCTGTATATTTCAATTATAGTTAGCCAGCAAGGTAATCACCTGATGTTCGGTGATGCCGGGTTTCAATCTGAGAACCTTTTTTATCTTAATATTCATGCTGTGAATGATACCGGGTTAACCGCTAGCAGCTTGGCTGACGAGCTGCGACAATTTCCCGATATCCAAGATGTTGCGATTGCGTCTTCCCCACCCTTTTTCACGAGCTTCTCGGTGAAGGCGTTCCAGCACCCCGTTTCCCAGGAGGCCGACAACCTATACATTAACAGGGTCTCACCTAATTATTTTGATTTACTTAGCATCGACCTGCTGGCTGGACGGTTGCCCGATCCTGTATCCAACGTCGGCCTCCTACAGAAGGCGGTTTTAAATGTAAGTGTTTTAAAAAAGTATAATCTTGGAGTTCCAAATGAAGCACTGGGAAAATGCCTATATCCTACTTTAAAACAAGCTGGAAACGCTAAAGAAACGACCATTCGTGATGCATGTATTGAAATTGTAGCTGTAGTCAGCGATCATCGCAATGATGCGAGCCCAAAACCTCAGAAGCCGCTAGTATACCATGTTCTCGAACCTTCGAGTGGTGCTCTGATTATGAAACCGAAGACTAGAAGCTCCGCATTTGGTCTTGATAGTTTGGGTCAGCGCCTAAAAACTAAATTCAGAATTGAAGATTATTCAATATCCAGTCTTGATGCTATAATTCGATCCGCATTCAAATATACAAGCTCTATTGCAGAATTGATCCAATATACGACGTTTGCTTCTATTCTGTTGACCGGCATAGGAATATTTTCATTGGCGAGCTATATAGTTGATGAAAAGAGGAAAGAGATTGCCATACGCAGGATTTACGGGGCTTCCTCCCTCAATGCTATGTTGCTTGTTTACAAACAATTGATGGTTCCGGTATTTACCGGTCTAATCCTTGCACAACTCTTGTCATGGAAAATCGCGGGTGATTGGCTGGCACAATATAATGATAGGATTGAGCAAAAATTGTCAGGTTCATTTTGGGTCTTACTGATCGTTTCCATTTTGTTGGCTTTGACGGTATTCGGTCATTTCTATCGAGTGACGAGAATACATTTCTCCGAAATCTTGAGAGATAATTAAGAAGGGTTATAGGGTGTGAGCATTAATTTTTTTGGTTTTTTGGTATCCATATTGTCAGGCGTGTTTTTGGGTCAACCGTTGATTGCTGAAGACAGACCCCATGCATTTTCATTGGATGCTGCTGGGCGACCTTTAGTCACAGTGAACTTTGATCACCCGAAACTGAATTTCAAATTCCTTATTGATACAGCATCTAGCCGAAGTTCGATTAGCCGAAGTTTGACATTTTTGGATAATATTGAGGTCGAACTGAATTGGAGAATGAAGCATTATTCGTCATTTGGAGGTCAAAATACCGGGGTTGTAAGAATAAAGGAGTTCGACCTTTTTGGAAGAAAGAATGAATTGTTCGGTCTCATGCCAATTGTAGGTGAAGAAGAGGATATTCTGACCGAAATCCCAACCGGTATAATTGGCCAAGATTTTCTGCAGGGCAATATTTTGAAAATACTCCCTCAGAAACGGGACCTCAGGATTTTGGCTAATAATAGTACCCTTGTTCGGGACGGATGGAAGGCACTTCGTGGATTTCGGACATCTACAGGCGCTCTGGCCATACATGCCACTTTGAACAAGCGACAGGTTATTATTCTATTTGCCACAGGGTCCAGCTCATCACTTATATCTTATAGATCCCTCCAGCTGCTCTATCCCAAGGAAAAATTCCTTTCGCATAATCGGTTTTGGTATTCTGGAAAGAGGCTTTTGTCTGCATCTAGACGCCCCAAGATAGCCTTGGAGGAACATTGGCCTTTGGAAACCCGGCTAAAGAAGGTCAGGCTTAAAATTGAAGGCAGAAATATTGGACAATTGAAACCACTCATAACAGATTTTGATGACCGTGACTTTGGTCATACTCATGAAATTCCGCTGGTCTTGATTGGTTCGGATGACATTATGACCCGTCATTTGGCTCTTGATTTTCGTGACTATCAGTTATGGTACAAGTGATTTCTTCTGAGTCAGTGCCAGATACGGGTCAAGTTTGCGGTACTGGTGTTGTTTGCGTCATCGTTATTGTTTAACAACCTTAGCGGTTGCGGCGGTGGATGTCGAGGGCATTGCCCGACATGGAGGATGGAAAGGTTACTGTCATTAGCAGGCAGCACATTTGCAGCGCGAATAAGTTGGTTAGGTTCTATTTAGCAGCGGCTCTGACGATTTCCACATAAGTTTACGATAGGGCAGTGTCAAAGTGACTTAGCGCCCTCATATAAACGGTCCAGGTGACGATCAAGGAAGGCTACCTTACCACTGTAAACCCGGAGCCCTTCCCAAATACCATCACCGAGAATAAATCCAGCATCAAAGACGGATATCTTGGCATCATCGCGGGCGAATAATTCGCCGTTAATATTGATCAAAATATCCGCGTTGCGTTCATCGCTGAGATAGCTGTGAGACATGATATATTCTCTTTCTATAATAGAGCATTTAACAGTTTATGGGCTACGTGCATGCAACAAAAAGGCTCGAATGCCATCCTTCAGAGCCATAACATCAGATTTATCACTCACCGCGTAAGGGGTGTGGATCGAATGAAGAGGCACGCCAAAATCTATGGTATCAATATTAGCTGCAGATAGCTTGTGACCAAGCGTTTGGCCGCCCGAAGGAGCCATATAGGTCGCTGTCTGCCAGGGCACGCCAGCTTGATCAAGCGCGTTGCGGACCCAAGCGATATATTCGCTATTCGCGTTAAACCCGCGACCATATAGCTTTATGTTGATACCATAGCCCAGCTTTGGGGCATTTCCCGCTTCCCATACACCCGGAGACATGGGGTTGATACCGGGGTTTACATCAATCGATAGAGCCAGTGATTTGCGGTAGGCCATTGTTTGCATAGGCTGACGGAAAGTATCACCTTCCTGCGCGTAGATTATCTCGCTAATTAAATCATGTATATAGCTTGAGCCTGCACTGGTGTTGTTATTACTGCCGGTTTCTTCATTGTCGGCAAGGAATATCACCGCCGTTTGATCGGGCGTCTCCATCCCTATCACCGCTTGAATGCTGGCATAAGCAGAAAGCCGGTCATCTTGGCCGTAGATTGCCATTAACCTACGATCAAAGCCAACATCACGGGGCTTGAATACCGGCACTAAGGAAAGCTCGGCAGAGACTAAATCTGCTGGATCAATATCATATTTGCTTTTTAAAAAGCGATATACATAGTCTTCAGCGCTAAATTTTCCGGCGTCCCCATGCGGCCCATGCGCGACGATTGGATCAAGCTCTTCCTGCTTAATAAGGTTGCGCGCCGACCGATCCCTTTGCTTTGATGATGTATGTGGGCTGAGATCGGGAATCATAAAAATAGGGTCGTCATCCTTTAAACCAATCTCAATTTGAACTGTGGTTCCATCGCGTTTATCGACACGGCCTGAAAGCGCTAGCGGGATATTGGTCCACTGATAGGTCTTAATGCCGCCGTGGGCCTTGGTTTGGAATAAGGCGAACTCGGATTTTCCGTATAGGGGGCGCCCTTTTAATTCCTGCATTTCCAGGTCTTTTTTGACGCGACCAAACTGGGCCTTGGTCATGCGATTGCGTTTGCTGTCACCGACCGCGTTGGCGCTGATCATCAGGTGATAGTGCAAGTGGTCGTCATGATCATCATGCAGCGTGCCATAGACCATATTCTGTGATGCCCGCCGTCTTGCGTATTCATATGCAAGGTGCCTGAGGATGACCTTCTGCGGGTGGTCTTCAAGGTCCTGTGATTTCGATATAGACAGAATTTCGTGATAGAGGCTGTTGCCATTTTGCGCTGCCTGAGCAGGCGGGCATTGGACGTGAATTCGCGTTCAATATCTTCCATTCGGCGGGCGAAGACATTCTGAAAAACTGTGTATTGCTGATCCGCCTTGTCGATATCTGACATATAGGTGATGAGCTGGCCAAACGAGGGCTCCTTCCTGGGCATGGATTTAATGATCATGACCAGCCTCCATAATGCGCCCTTCGGTATAGGTCCGGATAACTTCTTCAAGCTGTTTCAGATGTTGCAGCAAGTCATTTTCATCTGCCTCGACCATTCCCCGGATGCGGTGGGAATAGTGGGCCGTCTGGTTCACATTGTTGGCAATATTCAAAATGGCAAAGCGGAGTGTTGCCAGCTCGTCAGTAATCATATCAGGTAGTCGCAGTTGGGCTGCCAGTTGGGCAAGGGCAAGCTCTTTGATAAAGGTGGTGGCTTTCAGTTTGCTTACCGCTTGCGAAAAGGCCTGATATTCATCCGCATTGAAGGTCAGATTCACACGTCTGGTGCGAGCCTTGTAGGCCTCCCGGTATTCTTTTTGATATTGTCTCCTGCTTTCGCTCACGCTTCCGATGCCTGTTTGTATTGTTGGGTCTGGAACAGAAGCGATTATTCACCATGCATGATTGAAAATATATTAATAAATACATAAATAGATAATATTTCTAAAATTGGTTGTGGCGATGCTCAGCTGTGGGAGCATCGATCATTCAGTATATCAGGGGACCCGGGGCACTCCCTGGCAAGAGCCAAGTTCGTAACGAATATGCAATCTTGCACCATCACATTCTGTAAATGAAATTTGGAAAAGAGCGATTTCTGGATACAATGTTCCTGCTACAACATAATAAGGCCTGAATTTGGATGCTCTGCGGAGCGGATAAGATGTTGTAGCGACATTACTGCCAAGTCAGGTTTATCCGTTCCGTTGAGCGGAGCGCGGCTGGCAGTGCCAGATTATCGCTAAAATATTCAATTCTCTTGCAGGAAGACTGCCTGGATCGGGTAGTTTTCTTGCTGTCTGGAGCGTGTAAGCAGTTGCAGAATGGAGCGCCGAAAATCATTATGTACGCTTTTTGCGTAAATTAATTGACAAACGCACCGCCACCCCCTATTTGCACCGTATCCAGAAACACGCTGGATATTTGCGCCCGCCGGGAATTTAGCCTCCCGTGCGGGCTTTTTTGTGTCTAAACCAACCCTCGTTTTCCACTCGGAAAGCGGGGGTTTTTCTATGGAGAAATCAAATGAAACTGATGAAATCTGTTGGCAAGGGTTGCTATTGCACCAGCCAGAATGATGTGTTGGTAGTACAGACAGCCCTCGCTAATATTAAAAATGGCAGCAAGGCCCATTACTGCGGCAAGCTGGATGGCAAGGACGGCCCAAAGACCGAAGTTGCTATCGCCGACTTTCAGTGCTGCAATGGCATCAAAGCCACTGGGAAGGTTGAAAGCTACGGCCCCACCATTAACAAGCTGCTCCAAAAGTGTCCCGTGTCCGTCAAGAGCCGGATATCCGGCGGTGTGGCCACTCCGGCAGCAGCTTCAAACATGGATATGCAAAAAGTCAAACAAACAGCCAGCAAAACGTCAGACCAAATCCGGAAGAGAGAACCACTTCCAAAGGTCGAAGCTGAAACGCTTGCAAAGATAGTTGAAAAGGCCGCTGAGGTAGGTGTGCCACTTCTGTACAAGAAAACCGATATCTCTACAGAGGGCCGCTTTGTTGCGGAGTTTGATATTGCCCCATTTGCTCAGATCGCTCAATGCGGAAACGGCGATCACCGCACAAAGATGATCCAGAAGGTCAGTCATTTCATTGGTAGATATGCCACCTGGCAAATGGGACCAAGTAATACGCTCGTATACAAGAGCATTGCTAATTGGAAAATACTCAGCAATTTGCAAATTTCCCAGAAAGAAACACTCACTCGTCTGGATGTAAATTCTTCACCGTCAAGTCCCACAATTAGCAAATTGCTGTTCGCTTTTAAGAGAAGTCTGGATGAAAACAGCAGTGACAATGACCGGAAAATGCTGGATCAGCTCCTGGAAAAGTTGATGGGTTCCGGAATGATCAATGTTTCAGACAAGCCATTGTCTTTTGTTGGTGCCGCACAGGCGCGTTATGAACGAAACCTGGATGACATGATCGATACCTGGAATTCGATAAGTGATGCTGAGCGGGGTGCTGCAGCATCCAAAGGAGTCTTTGAAGCGTTTGACGAGTTTAATGAAACGCTTCTGCAGGACTCATTGGAAGCTGGCAAACTGGTCAATGATATTTCCAACTGGGACAAAATCAGGATTATGGCTCCTGTGATTGTGAGCGAAATCGCGCAAGACATTGTGATACTGTTAACTGCGCGATCGGCTGCTCGTGGCAAGGAGTATTCACTGAACCCTAAAAAATTCAGGATAGCCCCTTGGGGAAATAGAACTGGACACAAGACGGGGCGTTGGCCACATTATCATAGAAAGCAGGTTGATTCCAGAAAGCCAGGGCAAGGATTACCAGGGCAGGGCATCAAGCGCCACCGTCCTTGGGACAAGAAACCGACAGACCGATCAATTTGGGATAGATTCTAGGAATGAATTCGATCACTTTACCAATCATTGCTTCTGAATATCAGGATATTGAAAATCCTGGAGAGCTTCAGATTTTTCAGACGGTCCGGGAATTGGAGCAAGATATCGAGCCTTATGATATCGACGAAGGCTGGTTTTTTGATGGTGAAGGGCAGGTTATTGAGATGCTTCCTGTCTGGAAGCCGGTTCACACATCCAAAGCGCGACCAACAGGGCGCTATGATAAAAAGAAACTGGAAGCGCTTTTGCGCTTCCAGCTGCAAAGTCTTGAAATCGAAGGCTATGGTGTCGGTGATGAATGTAAGAAAGAAGAAAATATTCATGTCATGGTTTCTGAATTGCAAAAGCTGACAGATTAGTCCTGCCAATCCACTTTCCTTTACAATTTGAAATTTTCTCGCATAAATTATTGTTTTGTTAATATGGGCTGAGAATAATGTTTAGTGCTGGCTATAGACGACATTTTATTTTTTAAATCTATCTCTATGAAAAACGAGCGATTTACGACCTCTATCTGTATGGAGGTGTTTAATTCCCACTGAAAAATCAGGGGCAAAAAATATCCGTGAAGCCTTGACCGAGTGAAGGCTTATTATCAGTTGTTCAATCTGACAGCTGTTGAAATCAGGGAAATTACCAGGATGATTGGCAGCATCGCCAAGGATGGGCGCATAGTACCTGCCGCATAGGTAGGTTGAAAACATTTTTTGCTGACTTGTTTGACCGCATAGCCAAAGTTCATGCGCACGTACCATTCAAGTCAAAATCATATATTTTCTAACCATGACAACCATGCTCCAATTATTTCGCCGGTTCGAGAACCGGATTTTTCAGCGATGCTTACCGAGGAAAATTCCGCTCAGGGACAGGCAGAGGCATATGTATATTGCGGGCAAGACCGGCTGCTGAAAAAGCGAGCTGATCAAGGAACTGGTTTATTCGGAAATTTGCTGCAAGAGGCCCAGGAACGCCATTGTGCTTATTGATCCGCATGGTGATATGGCAGAAGAAATCGCCAGGTTCAGGGAATTTCAGTGCGGCCCGGCCAAAGACAGGCTGGTCTATATTGATCCGAACCTGTCTGAGGAGGCCTGGCCGACGATCAATCCCTTTCACTTGCCTGACAAGAGCGAGCGAAACATTGGCCTGATGGCGCAGGAGATCAAGCGTATCCTTGATGTGCTTCTAAAAGGAGCCGCAACCAGCAATCAGATGAATGCAGTCATGTTGCCCTGTATCAGCACGCTCCTCAGGATGAAAGGTAGTACCTTTGAAGACCTGCAGCGCTTTATGGATGCAGAAAACAACAAGGACCTGATCAGAGAGGGGCAACGCTCCCCCAACATGCAGCACCGCTCATTCTTTCGTTCCTGGTTTCAAAGCCAGGCTTACCGGGCAACCGGGCACGGAATATTTACGCGCTTGCAGGTTCTGATGAATGACCCGCTTTTTCAAAAGCTGATTTCTGGCGAACAATCGCTGGACCTGGAAAAGCTGATCGAGCAGAGGAAGATTATCATCTTCAAACTGACACTGTGAGAGCTGGGCTCAGAAAGCGTGCAGGTCTATGCAAGCCTGGGGCTGTCAATATGCGAAGCGACAATCCGGACCCCTTCACGGGCCGGAGCCTTACCGCCGACGATGATTGTCAGGGCTCGGTCTCTATTCAGATGATAGTATTTATCGCCGGGATTGACTTTTTGCCCGTCCTGCATCTGCGAAAAGCCAGCGCGCTTCAACACATCAATCGTGCCGCTAACCGTTGTTAATTCAGTTCGGGCTTGCATCATAAAGGTTTTATAACCTTCTGCATATTCACTGATCTCGCGCTCTCGCTCCTCACTGATAGTTGCCCAAGACATCTCACAGGCGCCCTGATTACAAATCTCATCATCATCTGCGGTAGCCACGACCCCAAAACCAACCGATGCCAGTATGATTGCCGATGTCAGGCTTGACCTTCGAGCCAAAGTTCCCAGCTGTTTCACTCTCATAGAAATTCTCCTAATAGATTCTGCGTGTTGGAATGGACCCTAGTCGGGAGTGATCTTCATAGCAATATCAACCCGCGATTTTCGGCAATTTTCAGCCGAAGGCCTGTGACCTCAAATCGCTTCATGGTCGCAGGACATTCTTTGACAGTTCGGCAATCCTTAGAACCGTGCTTTAAGGCCGACACCGAAATCAAAATCATTGTCATATTGAGCAATCACCGAAAGGCGTTTTGTGATTTCATAATCAAGCGACAATTCATAGTCATTATCGGTGTCCCATTTCCATTGAAATTTTACACGGTTCGCAAGTTGAACATCACCTCCGACCATCAATTTGACATGGCCCGACGTATCGACTTGTACCCCGCTTTCAATCAGTAGCGGCAGAACCATAGAGGCCCCCACAAAACCTACAGTCTCGCTCTCGCCGTCCTCTCGTTCCATCTCAGCGCCAACGAAAAGCTCCGTGAACCGACTTTGGAAATATTCGGCCTTCACTTCAGCTTCCAGCGTGCCGTCATAGTCGCCTTCCCATTCGGCCTCGACACCATAACGATTATTCACTGCCCACAAGCGGCCCATATGCTGGTTGGAAAGCGCAGCGATATCCGCGAATTTGTACCAATGATCGTCCATCGACAAGGACTGTGCGAAAGCGTCATCGATATCGCTGGTACCAGTGTAGGAAATCACGCGGCTCATCCCGGTTTTCATATGATACAGGTTATGGCAGTGGAATATCCAGTCTCGTTCCTCATTGGCTTCAAATTCAATGGTCACCGAGCTCATACTCGCAAGATCGATAGTATGCTTTAAGGGCGCAAAATCGCCCTGCCCGTTAAGCACCCGAAAGAAGTGCCCATGCAGATGCAGGGGATGGTTCATCATTGTTGTATTCTCGAAGATAAACTGAACCCGCTCCCCTTTGCGGATCATAATCCGGTCCGCCTCGCTGAGCGTCTCGCCGTTAAACGACCAAATGTAGCGCTCCATATTACCTGTTAGTTTCAAGTGCACTTGTCGCAGGGGCATGTCAGCGTTCAGCGCCGTCGACGCTGTGGCCTTCAGCGGCGCATAATCAGTCAGGTGATCAATTGTGCCGCCGTCCGGTGAGGCCATGGGAGTACAGTGGCCCATCGCGACATGCTCGGGCGCACAATCATCCGATCCCACGTCGCCGTCCTCGGCCATCTGCATTTGATGAGCGCTATGATCAACCGCAAACGGATTCGGCTTTGGAATATCGGGAGCATAGACCTTGCCGCCTGCCGGGTCGCCGATCCAAGCAGATGTTTGTCCGGAGCCATCAACATTGGTCGCCCGCAGCTCAAAGTTTCCACTTTCAGGAACAACAATTTCAACATCCCAAGTTTCTGCTAAAGCATGCTCAAGGCGCTTAACTTTGAAGGGCTGTACATCGACACCGTCAGCGGCAACAACTGTCATCGGGCCACCAGCATACTCAATATTGAAATAGCTGCTGGCCGCCGCGTTAATCATTCTAACCCGCACCGTTTCGCCGGGCTTTGCCGTTGTTAGCTGGGTTTCCGCATCGCCGTTGGCTAAAAAAGCATCATAGGCGATGTCAGATAGGTCCATCGGCCCCATTCTAGTCCAGTTGCCCTTTACGCGATTTTTGATCGCTGGCCAACCATGCTTTATCACTCGGTCCCATCCCTGAACGCTGTCTTTTTGGCGCGCATACCAGTGCCCGTCCCGCTTCAAGTTCCGCAGAATTTGCTTTGGGTTATCATCACTCCAGTCGGACCAAACCAAGACAGTATCTTGCATATCAGTGAGTTTGGACTCCGCAGGCAAAAGCCTAATCGGGCCGTAGATGCCGCGCTGCTCCTGCAAACCAGTATGGCTGTGATACCAATAAGTGCCAGTGTGTTTGATATCAAACCTGAAAGTAAAGCTCTCACCCGGGCCAATGGGCCGCGTGTTCAGCCAAGGCACGCCGTCCTGATCAGATGGCAGTAAAATGCCGTGCCAGTGAACGGACGATTCCACATCCATCTTATTATGGAAGGTCACTTCTAGGGTGTCGCCAAGCCTTGCCTCAATCAGCGGTGCCGGAACCGAGCCACCAATTGCCATCGCACGCACTAGGGCGCCGCTTTTGTTAAGCGTTATATAATCAATATCAAATTCATATTGCCGAACGTCAGCGCGTAGAGGTGTGGACAGCAGCATGATTGCGGCTAGAAACCATAAGAAATATCGCATTTTTAAATCCTGAAATTAAGTCTACAAATTGGAAAGTAGGCGTATTTTCAGGCTTTGGGCGGCGGGAAACCAGGGGCCGATGGTGTCGCAGTATACGAAACATGTTTTTGGTCAGTGATCGTATCAGCCCTCAAAATCACTATAAAGCCAATGCGCTCTGCTAAACTAATCGAATAGCCCGACATGCAAAAACGTTCGCAGTGATCACAGGCTGGCTGATCTGAGGCGCTATGGTCCATCCCATCACAATCACTGCTCGCCCCTGATATTGGCATATCGGCAGCATCTGCGCATGCGCGATCAGCAGCATCAACGCTGGAGCCCAAAAGGCTGAGGCCAATCAGCGCCGCAAGAATGATATACAGAACAGTTTTCATAACCCGTCAGTATCACAGTGTCAAAGCAGCGTCCAGTGTATGCGCGAAGGACCCTTTCACTTGTTCCATGCTTTGTTATACACTCGGCTCTACTGAATCGCGTACCCCCAAAATGAGGACCTCGAGAGGTCTTATCAAGAGAAACTAGGCAAAGATATGAGTAACCCGGTAATGACTGACATACCCACCGGCATCTTAGCAGGGGGCCAAAGCCTGCGATTTGGGGATCAAGATAAGGCGGCAGCCCTGTTGGCAGGTCTTCCTATCATCGATCATGTGGCGGCGCGGTTGGGTCCGCAATCTTCCGAACTGATGATTTCAGGGCCGAGCGACTTTGGTTCTGGTCTGCCGTTTATTCCAGACGATCCTGATGGCATCGAAGGTCCGGTGGCTGGCTTATTAGCGCTTGCAAAAGCATTTCAGGGTCAATCAGCATTTTTGACCGTTGCGGTTGATATGCCCTTCATCCCTCTGGATTATGCCCGGTGTATGGTAGAGAAGGGCCCCACTGCAATCGCCTCGGTCGGGGGTAACTTGCACCCAACCTGCGGACTATGGAACCCTATAAAGGTGATTAGACTTATCGCCAAGCATGACTTGCGAGAAAATCTGTCACTGCGAGGCGCGGCGAAATTATGCGGTTATAGGGCTTGTGAATTTACGGACAAAGATGCTTTTATGAATATCAATTCGGCACAAGACATGAAAGCCGCGATGCAAAAAATGGAGAAAGCAGGTGGCTAAAAACATAATCGGCGGCGGTGGGAAAAAAGTTTTATACACCTTGAATACGCTTCGCAAGATTGGCCCCGGCAAAGCGGCGAAGGCGCTGAACAGCAAGAATGCGTGCAAGGCTTGTGGCCTCGGCATGGGTGGTCAACAGGGCGGCATGACCAACGAAGCGGGCGAGTTCCCATCCATTTGCAACAAAAGCGTTCAAGCCCAGTCCAGTGACATCCGGCCCGGCATTCCCCCCGAGATATTCCAGCATTCAATCAGTGAATTAAGAGAATTAGACGCTAAGCAGACCGAAGAACTTGGCCGACTGGACACGCCTCTTTTTAAGAAAAAAGGTGCGGACCATTATGCCCCCATTACGTGGAAAGCGGCTATGGATATCGCCGTTGATCGCCTGAAAGACATCCAGCCCGATCGCTCCTTTTTCTATTCATCGGGCCGATCTTCGAATGAGGCAGGCTTCCTATTTCAATTGTTCGCAAGGATATATGGAACAAATAATGTAACCAACTGTTCCTATTATTGCCATCAAGCCACCAGCGTTGCCTTGGGTGAGACAATAGGAAGCGGAACTGCAACCATAGAATTGGACGATCTAGACGGCTGTGATCTGATCTTTGTCATAGGGGCCAACCCATCGTCCAATCACCCGCGCTTTATCCATAAGCTGCAGGCGTGTCGCGCGCGCGGCGGTCAGGTGATTATGATCAACCCCGCAAAGGAGCCGGGGCTAGTAAAATTCGCCCTCCCGAAAAGCCCTAAATCTATGATGCGCGGCGGGGACGAGATCGCCAGTTTATATCTTCAGCCAAAAATCGGTGAAGACATCGCCCTTTTCAAAGGTATCGCCAAGGCGATCTTGGAGGCTGGAACACAAGATAGTGGGTTCATCGCTGAATATACCGCTGGCTTTACAGCGTTCGCGGATGATGTTCAGGCGCTGGACTGGCAAACAATCACGGACCGTACAGGCATAGATCAGCTTGATATTGAAGCTGCTGCGGCCCTTTATAGCAATTCCGACGCCGCTGTGTTTGCTTGGGGCATGGGTATGACACACCATCTGCACGGCGTTGAAAACATAGAATATATATCCAACCTAGCCTTGCTAAGAGGTATGCTGGGCGGCCGCTTTAAGGGGTTATTACCGCTGCGAGGTCACTCGAACGTGCAGGGTATTGGAACGATCGGTGTGAAACCCGTTCTACCAGAAGATATCATCACGGTGATTGAGAATAAGTTTGGCATCAGCTTCCCCGAAAAAAAGGGCTTGGACACTATGGGCTCAATGAAGGCGGCGGCCTCGGGGGACATTGACGCGGCCATTATCATGGGCGGAAACTTATTTTCTGCGAACCCCAATTCAGCGTGGGCCGCTCGCGCCCTTGATAAAATTGGTTTCAAGCTTTTCCTAACGACGACACTGAACAAAGGGCACTTGATGGGAATTGACGGCGGCGAAAGCCTGATCTTACCCGTCACTGCCCGGGATGAAGAATGGGAGCCCACAACCCAAGAATCGATGTTTAATTATGTCAGGCTGTCAGACGGCGGTATTGACCGGCTTGAAAACGTTAAGCCTGAATCGGTGATTTTAGCTGAATTGGCAGGCCGGCTGTGCCCAGATGCGCCAATTGATTTCAAAGTATTTGGTAAGCACAAGGAGCTTCGAAAAGCCATTGCCGACGTCATTCCCGGCATGGAAGGCCTAGCAGATATTGATGCTGCCAAACGCGAGTTTCATGTCCAAAATCGTCTCAAGCATAAACCAGAATTTGATATGCCAAACGGGAAGGCCAAGTTTGTGACCCGCCATTTGCCGCCCGCCAAGACCGTGAGTGCAGCCAGCAGGGACTATGTCTTAACGACCATTCGAAGCGAGGGTCAGTTCAATTCTATTATCTATGAGACTCACGATAGTTACCGCGGCACCCAGACCCGTTGGTCTGTGTTGATGAATGCGTCCGACATGAAATCTGCAGGCATATCAGCGGGTGATAAAATTGATATCCAGTCTGAGCAAGGAGAGATGAAGGGGGTAACTGTCTATGCCTTCAACCTGCCAAAGGGGTGCATGATGGCCTATTACCCCGAGGCTAATGTCCTGACGAGTACAACGGTTGATGCAAGAAGCAAGACCCCTGCCTTTAAGGCAACGTCAGTTTCGATCAGCAGCTACCTTTGACAACGCCTTTAATCAAGTTAAAGTAGCCGAATTATGGTGGATGTGTTTATCCCTACAGCTCCTTCCGATTCGGTTAAGAAAGGCCTTTTTATGACTGATAGTAAAGACTTCGACATTATCGTTTACGGCGCCACAAGTTTTGTTGGCGAGATTATTGTTGGTTATTTAATGAAACAATACGGTGCTAGCGGAGATATCAAATGGGCTGTCGCTGGTAGGAGTGAGACTAAACTGTCAGCAGTCAAAAAACAGCACGACGCCGAGGCGATCCCCCACATCATCGCCGATGCCAGTGATGAGGCCGCCCTGCGAGATATGGCCACTAAGACCAAGGTTATTCTGTCCACCGTCGGCCCCTACGCCTTATACGGTGAACCGCTGGTCAAGGTCTGCGCCGAAACGGGCACCGATTACTGCGATCTGACCGGTGAGGTCCAGTGGTATAAGCGCATGGTCGACAAGTACGAGTCTGCGGCAAAGCAATCGGGCGCTCGCATCATTCATTGTAGCGGCTTTGATTCCATCCCTTCGGACATGGGTAATTTCTTCCTTCAACAAAAGGCCCATGACGCCTTTGGTGAGTTTTGTTCACAGGTCGATATGCGCGTTGCCAGAATTAAGGGAAGCGCCAGTGGTGGTACCGTCGCAAGCCTGATGAATATCACCAAAGAAGCCGCCAAGGACCCAGCACTCCGGCGCGAATTAAAGAACCCATATAGCATCTGCCCAGAAGGACACGGCTTTACAGTGCGGCAAAATGATGCGTCTAGCAGTGCCTACGACCCGGTCTTTGACGCCTGGACTGCGCCTTTTGTTATGGCGGCCGTCAATACGCGGGTAGTCCATCGTTCCAACGCGCTAATGAACGCGGCGTGGGGCAAGGCATTCAAATATAGCGAGGCCATGCTGACGGGCGGAGGCTCAAAGGGTAAATCCCGCGCCCGTAAAATGAGCTTCGGCTTAAAGGCCTTTGTTACGCTTGCTGCACTGCCGCCAAGTCGCTGGATACTGGAGAAATTCATCCTTCCCAAACCCGGTGAAGGCCCCTCTGCTAAGGCGCAAGAAGAAGGCATGTATGACATGCGCTTCATTGGCCAAACGGTTAGCGGAAAGCAGATCAAAGTCAAGGTGACTGGTGATCGTGACCCGGGCTATGGCAGCACCGCAAAGATGATCTCAGAAGCCGCGATATGCCTGTCAACGCTACCCAAAGAGAACAAAGATGGCGGGTTTTGGACGCCGTCCACGGCGTTTGGTAATATTCTAATTGATCGCCTAACGGCAAACGCTGGACTAACTTTTGAAGTGCTGGAAGATTAGGACCGTCTAAGATTTCGGTTTTCTCTTTGATAGGAGCTAAGACTGGTTACACAAGACCGTCGAACACCAGCTTTATACCCGTGAGAAAAACCACCACATAGATGATGCAATAGAAAACTTCGTGCGGGATCGACCGGTTCAACCAGACACCGCAGTAAAAACCAACGGGCACCAGAGGCGCTAAAATTATCGCCACAACGTAGAACAGTGGATCGCTCGGGTGGATCGCTCGGTAGTCCTTCAAACCTCTCAAATTGTCCTATTTTCCGCTCTTTCTTCATGACAAAGCAGAAGCCTATTGCCCAAGATTATACCTAGGCCAAATATCAGCCCCGATCGGAAGCTCAGGCACGGCCATCGCACACCTCTACTATACGGATAGATATAACATTGCGCGGAGTGAAACCAAGGCTGAGAAGCGCGGTATATAGGCTGGCAAGCTCGTGGAGCCTTAAGAGTGGCGTCATATAAAGTGGCAGCGGCATTGAAATCCAGCGTATCTTGCCAACTTTCCATTCTTGATGAGATGGGTATCGTCAACATGAGAGTCGGAGCTTGTTGTGGCGTTAATTTCAGGGCTTAAAATGCTAAAATATTAGTTGCATTATGACTACCTACTTTCTATCCTTGTTGATATTGGTAATAAATCTGAAGGAACGGCTACTATGAAGAACATTGCGATTATTTTACTGACCATATGCCTTGGTTTAAGTTCCGCAGCTATCGCGGATGAGGAAATTGACTTTCGGACGATGACCGTGAGTCAATTAGAGGAAGTAGACACTGCTGCCCTGTCAAAAAAGGAAAAGAAAGCCTATAAGAAGGCCCTTAAAAAACAAAAATCTGCGGAAATAAAAGCACAAAAGAAAGCTGCTAAAGCAGAGAAGAACCGGCTCAAAAAGTATAATAAGGTCTATAAAAATACCCAAATAACAGGCAGCGAGTTTGACTCTTATATCGGAGTTACAGGGCCAGAAGAGAGCCCCGGAGGTTTAGGAGGCTTTTTTAATGCTTTATCGACCGATGTCGTTGGTGCGAGATGGCTACTCCGGTCATATGTCGATAGCTCGCCTGTACATCAAGCATATGTGACAATTGGTTACGAAGATAATCAAGCTAACGGCTATCGCCAATACAGATCGGCAAGCTTTAGGGGCGGTGTTAGTGCTCAACTCAATTATATTGATTTTACCTGGGGCGAGCAAAATTCGGTAACGGGCGAGCGACATAGAAACGAAGTCGTCACGGTCCAAATTCCCCAATCGATGTTGTTCGACGCCTTCTCAAAAGGGGACGGAATTACTTTCCAAGTGAAGGCCAAGTCATCAGACAGGGAAACTGTAGAAATCCCAGCCCACTATATTCAAGGTTACGTTAGAAAGATGGCCGATACTTTGAATAATGTCCCACCAGCGATTTTGGCTGCAGGGGTAGACGTGATCGAAACTGGCAGATAGTCATCGCATCATCAAAAGAAATAGTAAAAGCAGCTTTTCCAGGCTGCTTTTTTTTGGTGGGTGCATAAATGTCCATCGTCGAATAAATACGCCTTTTTGGCGAGCTGATCATCGGAGTAGCACCCTCCTTTTGAGGTGCTAATTTTTAGTCAATAAAATCAACGGCTTATAGATATTGCATGATGACATTTGTAAACTTGCGCCCTAGCGCATCTGGCGCGTGAGCGACGCGAACCGCATAACTGTTACACACCGCCTATTTTACAGCACTATGAATTTCCTTCATCGATACATTGGCCTTATACGGAAACATAATATTTTGTTTTGGGAATTCTCCGCCTGCTTTGCTTTCAATGGGCCATTATTCCCAATATTTCCAGTGTTTGAAAGCCTGATATAAAGCAGATACAGCCGAGTAAAAGATTATAATTTTGATGGATCAAAGAGCGTTTCGTTCGATGTTTAGGCTTATTTATTCCACAGAAATGCTTCTTGCGGGTTCAAGTGAGGCGCTTTAGAAGCCCATCATCTATTGAATTGCCGCGCGGAATTCTGCTTGATAAGCTGGCTGCGCTTTGACTTCAATGACGATATATCGACCCTTAGCATAGGGTAGCCCAAGCTTCTTGATTTCTTTTTTCTTGGTGTAAAAGCCTCCGGCTGGAATGTCGTGCGGGCGTGATCTGCGCCAGGTTTTTTCATTCTCGACGATCCACTTATTTTTGAGGCGGAGAACCTGATCAGGCATAAGGCGTTCAGCGCTGCCATTCACTCTGGTAAAATAAACTGTTTCAATTGGTTTACCCATAAAGGTGGTCTGAGTCTCATAGGTAATCTGGCCAAGCGCTAGCATATCAACAGCCAAAGAATTTGACTCCATGACCGCGTCGGCATAAACCTCACGCCGCTGCATGATATCGGGCATATTTTCCGCGCTATAGGTCTGTTGGTGAAAAACGTGCACCATGACCATCACCGCCCAGTCCGGCATCCCGCCCTTAAGTTGATAGACCGGCTCACCAAATTCGTTGAAATACGTTCCTTCATCATACGTCAGAACCGGCACATCGCCTTGGATAGAGCTCGTATAAATCCAGTCTTCATGGGAATAAGAATGCCCTTTATGCACATCTTTGATCCGGCAATCCTTGACTATTCCACCCTTGTAGGAACATGGTTTTAGTCCAGCACCTTCAACCCAATCCCAACGCCGTTTATTAAAGTGATAACTCCCTATCAGCTCACCTCTTGAAATTATTTCTTCTCCCTTGTCATCCCAAATATAGGACTGACCCGTGGGCACATAGAACAGGCGCAGTTCCTCATATTTTGCGGCCTGTCCTGAACGCGTTGTCACATCCCTATATATCTGGCGGCCCTCCGTGCGGAAAATAACGTTTCCGTCCATATCCAGAATATCCCCGGCTGCAGTCGCGCTTTGAAACATCAATAGTACGACCAATAGCGCTAAGATTCTTTGCATGACATCCCCTTCTCTGCTGGGTTGAGCAATTGGGCCTTTAAGGCTGATTTAGTGGGTCGTTATTTATCTGCAAGTATTCTTCAGCATCGCCTTAATTGGCTGGCCGACAAAAGCCTCCGGGTGTTCCTCATAATATTCTATCAGCATATACCGCATGTCCAAGTTGCCGCTGCGGTCATCATTGTCGGACTTGATCCGCTTGCATGCCTTTTTCGCTGGCTTGCGAGCATCATCTATACCGTTGGACCAAGCTAGATTCAGCCAGTGCCATGCTTGTTTCTTTTTCTCTCTGGTGCCCTCGCCGTTTAGATAGCGCATACCAAGCTCAAACTGGGCTGTAGCGTCTCCCATGTCGGATCGCTGATTCAGATCAATAAAGGCCTGTCTTGCCAGCATTTGATCAAGCCGCCGCTCGCCGCGCAGCTGGGTCATACCATCAAAATTGATCTCCATGTCGACCCGCATCATCTTGGCGTTGCCCATACCCAGCGCTCCGCCCTGACCCGCCGCCAGCATCATCCACTGGTAGCTCTCAATCTGATTACTATCATCCCCCTTGAAACTATATTTATAATCACCGTCAACCGCTGAGCCTGTTTTTAGCGACCTACTCTTGATGCCACCCTTACCCCAAAGCATAAAGCCTAACTCAAACTGCGCCTTGGAAAGCCCCTGCTCGGCGGCGAGACGATACCATTTGATGGCCTCGTCTTTATCTTTCTCTACACCCCGACCCTTGCGGTACATGTGCGCCACGCGCTCCTGTGATGCAGCATTACCAACGGCATCTCCCGATGTGAATTCCTGCATGGCGACGTCATAGTTTTTCGCCTTCAGCGCCTGCAGTCCAGCACTGTGGTCGGCCAAAGCCGGCGTCTGAAGCAGAAGAGCCATAGCGGCACCAATTACCATCGACACCCTATATTTCGATCTAATCATGAGCATCCCCTCCCTTAAGATCATTAAGACAAGATAATGCAGATCCAGCAATTATGCAAATCTCAGGGATTTTGGAGCCAAATGCCACGTTGAACAGTTATACGAACCCCTGTCCGAGTAATGAATTCCAGCTTATGATGGAGGTTGGCAGGTAATGCATTGTTATCATTGGTGATCCCGACTGGATGTGAGCCAGTGATCTACAGATTAGGGATGTCAGCAGTTTTTTGATATAATCTAATTTATTTAATAAAATCAATAAGTTACAACAAGTCACACTATTTCAAAAAATATTCTACACGTAAATTTACACGTCACACTTTCTCAAACGCCCAAATCCCCCTCCCAAAAAATAACTTATTTTCAAAGGGTTGATGGCAAACATCACTTTTTAACTGGCCTTAAAGCGTCGGACTCAGTCGAAAAACTTACACGTGGTTCAGCCCCCCCTTTTTGTTTCAAGGATAGTTTTTTGCCTGCCCAAAATGGCACAAATCAAAATTGGGGATAAAACAGTCCTCAGAAAATGAAAAAAACTATTTAAATTAATTATTAATCCGCACGTAAAAACCTTAAGTTAAAATGTGTTTGAGCAAAGTTGATGCCATCGATTATTTTAGGTTTGCTATCTTGATAGAATGAAACCTTACCTCCATCATGCATCTCAACAAGTTGTTTTAAGAAAAACAATCCTATTCCAGTTCCGTCCTTTTCGAATTTGGCAGCTTGCCTTCCCCTATAACCCGACCGAAAAATTTTACTAACTTCATCTTCTTCAACAATTGGCCCCCAAGAACTAGTCATGACATAAATAATATTATCATCTTCGCGTAAATTAACTTCTACCATTGTGTTCGAGGGAGCATATTTTAAAGCATTTTGAAGCATTAAATATGGAATAACGGAAAATAGTCGTATTCCCTCAACTCTACCTTGAGTATCACCAGTAAGTCTAATTGTTACATTGTTTTTTTGAGCTGTCGCATCAAGGCTTCGCACTACTTTGTCGAACATTCTATAAATGTCGCTTTTACCGCCTCTTATTGCGAGCATAAGGGGATTGGAAATAGCATCTAGAAAGTCTACTCTATCTTTTAGTAAGCCTGACAACGCTTGAATATCTTTTAATGCTTTATTCTTTATTGCAGGATTACTATCAGAAGCATTTAATGAGACATGATATATATCTGTATTTATGCTTCTTACCTCATGGATACTGGAACGCATAATATTTTTGAGTTGATCTTCTGTTTTATGAAATGCAGATAATGTCTTATTCAATAGCCCTTCTATATCAACTCTATCAACCTTCACACTTAAATGAGCCGATTTACCTGACCTTGTTGAAACACCTTTCACTTTCATTCCAAAACAAATCATCCATTTGTTCAAGTTACTTATCCTAACACAGAAACGTGCAAGTCCTTGTGTGCAACATGACCAGCCCTCAGGTGAGAGCGAATTTTCTTCTACAATTTCCGCAAAATCTGCAGAAATTGGATAGGGGAAGATTGCGCCATTTGCAGAGGCTAATATGCTTTTTTCGGAATCTATAATTACCCATGGAAAAGAAAATCCTTGAAAAAAGTCTTGTTCATTTATCATCTATCCCCCTAACCCTGCACTAATCAGGTTAAAAGCTGCGTTTGATGCTACACCTTGAACTAAGGCTCTTGCATCAGAGCTGATATTTATTTTTTTGGAGTGCTGGATGAGTGCCTGGAGGTCAATTTCAGACCCTGTAAAACCCTTCACATAATAGTGCTCAATATCCGCCAGCTCTTGTGGTGTTACCCCACAATCAAGTAATCGTTTCCTTGCATTTTTCCATACATCAACAGGGTGAGCTAAGTCCCTAATGGAATCATCAAGTAAATCACACCACTCATCAATTGCTACATCTTTTTGTAAATATTTATCTGCATGCTTTACTGCCATAGCCATCAACTCATCCATGGCTCCACCTGTGTACGCAATCACAATTTTACCTGGGTAACTGGCCTTAATTTCTTTAATTAAGAATGCACCTTGATGCTCTGGGTCTAGTTTCAAACCAACACCTTTAAGGTCAACAAGTATGAGGTCAAAGTCCCGAGCTTCCCGGACGGATGATATGTCTTCGAAATGAGTTATGTTATACCCATTTCTACTTAGGTTGGCTTTTGGGGTAAATTCTTTATCATCAATTACTAATATTTTAATTTTTTGACGAATATCCACTTGTGGCTGGTCAATGATGATATTAGTAATTTTAGATTCAAGTTCTCTAATCGATTGTCGTTTTTGCCATGGCCAAAGCATTGTACACCCCCTCAAATAAATTTAACCTATGATACGGGTAACAATTTTTATATCAAGGGTTGTTTTGTCATCGAAACTTCTACCCTCCCTATGCCCCCCAGACCCTATTAAACAACAGCATTTCCAAATACTCCAACAAACCGCGATGGCGTAGATATTAGAAACTTAAACACATTAGGGGCTAGGTCAAATTTTGCCAATGTGTCTATCCTGGTGTTTTCTTAGGGTCGTCTTTACGTTGATAAGTGCGTTCTTCTTGGAATTGACCATTTTCTTTGTGGATTTTAACAGAGCCAACTTTATCAGCCATATGCTCTTTGGTCATTTGTATGATTTCAGCTTTGGTATCGGCAGTCGTAGTTGCTCGCTCATTCCCTTCTTTTTTAAGCTTCCAATGATCACCGTCTTTTGTAATGTGATAGTTATCCATAAAACCTCCCTAAATAGATTGATAGAAACTAAGTGGGGTTCCTTTTTCACTTTACAAGGGTATTTTGTGGCATTATTTCCACACCCTATTCAGCAGCAGCGCTGTTAATTGTCCCAACGTCCGCTCATCACCCGTATAGAAACATACGGTCGCGAGCATTTGGATGAGGGGGTCGATTTATTGGTCGTACTGGCTTCGCTCAGTCTTTTGGTCGAAGAAGATGAAGACGATCAGGTCTTTTTCTGTAATGGTTTTGATATCTGAATGGGTGATGGGGTGCATGGTTTTAACCCTACAGAGGTCCTGCGTGATCAGCTGGTCGGCGGCACCCACCTCAAAGGATGGCTTACCTTCTTGAAGCTCCAACTTCTTATTGCCGTGTTTAACGATCAGGAATTAGTTACCTGCCATATCTTTCCATCACCATGGGCGGACTTTTACTTGCACCTTACGGTGTTCTCGCACGCCTGTTTCAATATGTTTCATGTTACGCATGGCGGGGTATGTATAAAGCTCGCCTTTCATGAAAGCCTCTGCATTTTTGATTTGATGCTCAATATTGGTTAGCAGCTTCTCGCGGCGGCGCACTTCTGGAGAAGCAATCGCCTTTGCGCGGGTTTCAGTGGCCTACTTAACAGGTAGAATTAAGGATCAGAAGAGGACATATTATAATGCACACCATCGTAACGCGGATCATCAATAAATTACGATAAGACCATGCAGGCATTATTGCACCAGCGGACCCGCGACAGCCTTCAGCTGAATGCCCTTTATTTCTGCCTGTCCAGCCAGAAACTAACCATATTGGCTAAAAGCACGCTGCCAGCTCTGGCGGCTCAGATGATCTTCAACCCACTGGGCATGACACTAGGACCCGTATCAAAAAAAGTAGGAATCACTTTGGGTCACCTCAGTTCAAGCGTTGGTATGATGCACTTGGCTTTGATGGTTACAAGGTTCACTGATATTGAATAGAGCTAGATGCCGTGCTAAAAGCCCTCAAGTGGTCCCTTAGCTCAGGTGGATAGAGCGTTTGATTCCTAATCAAAAGGCCGCTGGTTCGAGTCCAGCAGGGATCACCACTGATAAATTTTGGCAGGATTTATAGTTTAACACTAAAAATGCAGCCTTGGTAATTGTCGTAGATTACGGAGTTTAGATGACTTTTTCGACAAAAAGTGTCCATTATTAGAAGCTACTGGACTAGCGGCGCTCAACTACCACGCTGTCTTCCGATTTTGGTAATTGAATTGTGAATGTAGTTCCTTTACCAACTTTGCTAGATACGCTAATTTCGCCGCCATGCAGTTCAACCAACGCCTTAATGATGGAAAGCCCTAACCCAGTTCCCTCTGCATCTCTATGATAGGGGTTGGTGCCGTCTCGAACGAAGGGCTGGAATATCGCTTCAATACTTTTATCTGAAATACCTATCCCATCATCGATGACTTCGATCACATGTTGGTTTGAAGCGAGGCTTGCCTTGACCTGAATGCGCCCCCTTCTTTTACCGAACTTGATAGCATTAGAATATAGATTCGTGAGAATTTGCTGAACAGCCAATCTATCGGCCGTAATGAGAGGATAGTCTTCAGTTATATCCAGTTGTAAGCTAATATCTTTATCTGCCGCATCTTTCGACAACTGTCTCCAGCAGTTATGTGCCAAGGCCTTTATCTCTATGGGCTCTGGATCCAGCGACCTATTACCAGATTGAAGGGCCGAAATATCCAATAAATCATTCACCAAGTGTA
>Ga0316189_10000476_pt1 | contig 39973 bp, 35 predicted proteins | sample LowCovwburrow_MG_FD_204930 | JGI IMG/M metagenome (GOLD analysis project Ga0316189, IMG submission 204930) | Coastal sediment microbial communities from Maine, United States - Lowes Cove worm burrow | ecosystem: Environmental > Aquatic > Marine > Coastal > Sediment | place: USA: Maine...
GATTTAGATTATGAAACTATTTCTTGGCTAGAGAATTTCATAGCAAATTATGATAATTGTGTAATTGTAGTATCTCACGATAGGCACTTTCTCGATGCAGTTTGTACACATGTTTCTGATATCGATTTTGGCAAAATCAATCATTATTCAGGTAATTATACTTTTTGGTATGAGTCTTCACAGTTAGCAGCGAAACAACGCGCGCAGCAAAACAAAAAAGCTGAAGACAAGAAAAAGGAATTAGAAGAGTTTATAAGACGTTTTTCTGCCAATGTAGCAAAGTCAAAACAGGCTACAAGTAGAAAGAAAATGATTGAGAAACTTAATGTTTCTGATATTAAGCCATCAAGCCGTCGATACCCCGCTATTATTTTTGAAAGAGATAGAGAGGCTGGAGATCAAATCTTAAATATTGAAGGTTTGTCAGCTTCATTGGATGGAGAAACACTGTTTAGTGGAATTGACTTAAATCTAAATAAAGGAGATAAAGTTGTTGTGTACTCAAGGGATTCAAGGGCAACATCAGCATTTTATCAAATTATTTCAGGAAATGAAAAAGCAGATTCAGGAAAAATTTCTTGGGGTGTCACGACATCTCAATCCTATTTACCACTTGACAATAGTTCTTTTTTTGAAAATAAATTAACATTAGTGGATTGGTTACGTCAATGGGCAACCACCGAGGAAGAGCGCGAAGAAGTGTATGTTAGAGGTTTCTTAGGAAAAATGATTTTTAGTGGTGAAGAAGCTTTAAAAACGGCAGACGTATTATCTGGTGGGGAAAAAGTGAGATGTATGTTGTCAAGGATGATGATGATTCGTGCGAACGTTTTGATGTTGGACGAACCTACAAACCATTTAGATTTAGAAAGTATTACAGCATTTAATAACTCCCTAAAGAACTTTAAGGGAACCGTCTTGTTTTCTACTCATGATCACGAATTTGCTCAAACATTGGCCACTAGGGTTGTTGAGTTGACACCAAATGGTATTATTGATCGTTACACAACGTTCGATGAGTATATGCAAAATCCAAAAATAAAAGAATTGCGTAATAAAATGTATGCGGTAACTGTATAGATTTAAGTTAATACAGATTAATTAAACACTGCACCAGCAGTGTTTTTTTATGCCTCCATTTCAGCCAAAGCACTTTGTACAATTGGTGTCGCTATGTCCACCTCAGTCTCATGAACAAACATTTCTTGCTGTCCAGGTATAGGAGGACCAAAACCAGCCAATCTACCTGATTCAGTTTCATCTTTAATGACAGGCGAAATTCCTACAGTTTCTAGCCGTGAAGTAATTCGTTGAACAACAATAAAACTACCTGTGAATATTTTGATATAGTGTGATTCCATTATAGACTAAGTTTAAAGTTAGTCTTTTAAAGATACAAAAAAACAAATCAATTTCAGTATTTTTAATACTGGATACATTGTTCACTCTTATTATTAGTTTAATCTTTCTTAATGAATAATCTGAAACAGCAAATTTTGGCTTTACAATCCATTTCCAACACCTTGGAGCCAAATGAAAATCAGCGCAATGAATATATTTCAAAAGTTAATTTGTATGCTAATCAATTTATTAATTCGTTAGATAATGCCAAGGCGTTTTCAAGTGAAAGGGAGGCACCAAATGCGTTCACTATTGACAATGAGAAAATGAAAATGGAAGCTGTACTAAAACTTTATGACGAAGAAGTAGCATGTAAAGGGATTAACGCTGCCTCAGGAGGTCATTTGGGTTATATCCCAGGCGGTGGCATTTATACATCTGCATTGGCAGATTATTTAGTGGACATTACCAACGCCTATACAGGCATGTATTTTTCCTGCCCAGGTGGGGTAACTATTGAACACGAATTACTGAACTGGATGAAGAACATTTTTGGATTTCCAAAGTCTGCTATAGGGAATTTGACTTCCGGAGGTTCTATAGCTACTTTAATTGCTTTAACAGCGGCACGTGATAAGCATGCAATTAAGTCTAATAATATTCTAAATAGTGTTATTTATGTGAGCCCTCAAGTTCACCATTGTATTAATAAGGCCATACGCATTATTGGATTGGAAGATGTGATTATTAGACATGTTGAACTGGATGAATACTCAAAAATAATTCCAAGTGATTTGATTCAAAAAATTGAAAAGGATAGGGAAGAAGGGTTAAATCCATTTTTGGTGATTGCTTCTGCTGGAACTACAGATACGGGCGCCATCGATCCTCTACAGAATATTGGTGAAATTGCGAGTGCCAATAATTTATGGTATCATGTTGATGCAGCTTATGGAGGTTTTTTTATTTTATCTGAAGCCCATAAACATAAATTTAAAGGTATTGAATTAGCAGATTCCTTAGTTGTAGATCCTCATAAGGGTTTATTTTTACCTTATGGATTAGGAGCAGTTTTGGTTAAAGATAAAGAGGCCGTGTACCATTCCAATCATTATCGTGCAAATTATATGCAAGATGCTATTAATGATGATATGCCTGTAAATCCGGCTGATGTTTCACCAGAATTGACGAAGCCGTTTAGGAGTCTACGATTGTGGATGCCTTTGCAGTTACATGGTATTGAACCTTTTGTTGCTTGTCTTGAGGAAAAGATACTGCTAACACAATATTTTAGGGAAGAACTTTTAAAAATTGGATTTAAGTTGGGGCCGGAACCTGATCTATCAGTAAGTTACTTTTGGTATACTTCAAAAAAGACGAATGAAAATGCGTTTAATGAAAAACTAATACAAGAATTGCATAATGATGGGGAAATATTTTTGAGCTCTACAATACTCAAGGGAAAGTTTGTGATACGCATGGCTATTTTGGCTTTTAGAACTAAGTTGCATATAATAGATAATGCAATTTTAATGATAGATAAAGCCAGAAAAAAAGTGGAAAGTGATTTGTAATTTGATGTTGATGGATTTGTAATTAAAAATTTTGAATACTTCTTTTTAATCTAAAACAGATAGTTAAATAGTGCAGCGTTTATAGAGAACACAATAAGAATGTTTGTAAAAAATATTTTGTAAGATTATTTTTATAAATCCCATGATTAAAAATAGGTTTATGTATTTAATTAAGTTAGTTTCGTTGAATGTTGATTAGCCTCAAAGAGGGGCGTATATCTATAAAGTTTTAATTAATAAATCAATAAAAAATGATTAAAAATTCAAAAAAAATGATGGCATTGATTTTTGCTTTGTCATTTCTTTTTACTTCATGTTATTCTTATACAAGTGTTGTAGGTAGTGGAGCTGCGGGAGCTCAAGAAACAACTAAATGGAACCACTATGTAATTTATGGTTTAGCACCAGTTGGAGTTTCTGACTCAAAGCAAATGGCTGATGGTGCAGAAAATTATACTGTCCATACCAGACAATCTTTTGTAAATGGTTTGGTTTCTGCATTGACTTTTGGAATATATACTCCAACAACAACTACTGTAACTAAATAAATCTAAAAGAAAGGTGAGGTGTTATGCCTCACCTTTCTTTATTTATTAGAGAATGCGAAAAATGATATTTTATGTTTTATTGGTTTTATTTTTATTTCTATTAATTAACTTAATTGAAATATTAGTAAATGATTTCAGTAGATTAACCGAATATGGTTTTGGTTATTTAACAGGGAAAATTATTTTATTATTAGTTCTTTCTGTTCTTATTATTTTAACACGGAAGAAAAGAAAAAGCACGTCTGTTTTGGATTAAAATAAGAGGTCATACAAGTTTAATCTAAAACGTTCCTACAACTCCAATTTGATTTCCGCTAAAGCGTAAATTCCAAGATATGGTTTTCTCTTTTTTAGGATAGTCATAAGCTTCAGATTCATATAAGAGGTTATCAATACTATCCACAACTACGATACTTAAAACTGTACTAAAAGCAACATCAGTCAACCAATGTGCACCATCTATCATTCTTGAAATACCTGGTATACTCCCTATAGCGTAAATTCCTGCTTTGGTCCAAGGACTTTCAAATTGTTTCGCGATGGCGTGAGCCATGGTCATTCCAAAGACCGTATGTCCAGAAGGGAAGGAGAGATGATCGCCATCATTCGCTAAAAACCGAAACGAATAAGCACCTTCTTCAGCAAATGGCCGCGCCCTTCCAAAAATAGATCTGCTAATAATTTGTATATAACCAGAGGTTATGGACGACGAAATTATTAAAACACTGGTTTTTCTTATTTTTTCGTTTTTCGTAAAAAGTCCAAAACTGTAAAGTCCTGCATTGGCCAGAAGATAGTTTTGTGGACTTCCAAAGTACCAACCAAATTCCTGTATGGGCTGTGGGAAACTATTATCCTGACGTCTAAAAAAATCACTTACACCTTCATCAGCTAGGGATAGTGCTACAGTTCCTAATACCAAGCCTCCAAATTTTTCAAAGTCTTTATTTTTCCAATGTAAAGGTCTCGTTATGGCATGTTTAATGCCTCGCCAAGTGTTATTAGTGTCATATTTAAAAACTTGCCAAGTGGATGCACTATCACTAGGTTGGTCATGTCGTATGTTTTGTGCATTAATTGAAGTTAAACCTAAGGCAATTATGGCAGTGAGAAGCACAACATTTCGCATAGTATTATCTTAATTCTGCTCCAAGCTGTTTTTTAAAACTGGCTTGCAACTTATTCATGATTTTATCAATTTGTTTATCCGTAAGTGTTTTGTTTTCATCCTGTAATGTAAAACTAATCGCATAGCTTTTTTTACCTTTTGGGAGTTTATTTCCTTGATATACATCAAATAAACTCACTTCTTTTAAAAGTTGCTTTTCACTTTGTTTAGCTATGGTATAAATAGATTCAAAACTAATATTATCATCTAGCAAAAGGGCAAAATCCCTACGTACTTTTGGATATTTTGGAATGTCTTTAAAAGTAATGATATTACGTTTTGCAACTTCAAGTATATTATCCCAATTAAAATCGGCAAACAACACCTCTTGAGAAATTCCAAATGATTTTAATGTTGGGTTTTTTACGATACCAAACTCTACCATTTTCATTTTACCTAAACTAAAAATTAAGCCTTCACTTAAAGTGTCATTTTTAAAGGGGCTAGACTTTAATTTTGAAATCCCTAAGCGGTCTAGGATGGCGGTAACGATACCCTTTAGGTAAAAGAAATCACTGGTTTTAGTTTCTGAATTCCATCGCTCCGTATTTCTGTTTCCAGTAACTAATAAGGTAAGATGCTTGTTTTCTTTACGTGAGCCATCAAAGTCGTGGTAGGTTTTACCAAATTCAAATAACTTAAGATTATTTTGTTTTCTATTAAGGTTATGGGCAATGGCTTCAAGTCCAGAAAATAACATAGATTGTCTCATAACAGACAAATCATTGCTCAAAGGATTTAACATTATTACATTATGTTCTTCCTTTAGTTGTGCACTAAGCTTAGCATATTCTGGAGACGTTAGTGAATTAGCCATTATCTCATAAAACCCTTGAGAAACTAATTGATTGCCAATAATATTTTGAATTTTGTGATCTTCAAATCGTGACGAATTTGAAATTGACGCATTTAATTTTTCGGTAGTTTTAATGTTGTTGTAGCCATAGACACGCAAGATTTCTTCTATCACATCAGCTTCACGTTGTACATCATTTCTATATGCCGGAACCGTTAAGCCTAGACCTGTCTCGGTAACATTATTAACTTTAATTTCCAAAGAGGTTAAAATACGTTTTATGATTTCATTTGGAATTTCTTCTCCAATTAAATTTGCTGCATTTTCAAAACTAAGGCGCACTTGAAAAGCTTCAATCTTCAAAGGATAGGCATCAATAACATCACTCGTAATTTCACCACCTGCAAGTTCCTGTATTAATAAGGCAGCGCGTTTAAGTGCATATTCAGTTATATTGGGATCGATCCCTCTTTCAAACCTAAAAGAAGCATCGGTATTTAAACCGTGGCGTTTAGCACTCTTTCTAATGCTGATAGGATCAAAGTATGCACTTTCTAAAAATATACTTGTAGTGGTTTCTGAAACGCCTGAGTGAATACCTCCAAATACACCAGCAATACACATTGGTTTTTCGGCATCGCAAATCATTAAGTCGTCTTCATGAAGTTCTCGTTCTACTTCGTCTAAAGTGATAAATTTGGTTCCTGCCTTAAGCGTTTTTACCTCAATTCTACTCCCAGAAATTTTTGCAGCATCAAAAGCATGTAGCGGCTGACCAAGTTCGTGCAATACATAGTTTGTTGCATCAACTATATTATTAATAGGAGATGAGCCTATGGCTTTTAAGCGATGTTGCAGCCAAGCGGGTGATTCTCCAACTTTAAGTCCTGCAATGGTTACACCACAATATCGTGGTGCTAAGTCTTTATTTTTTATCTCGACATCAATTTTTAGGGTTCGGTTATCTACATGAAATGCGCTCACCGAAGGTGTAATTAACTCGACACTTATTTCTTGCTGTAAAAGTCCTGCTTTTAAATCCCTTGCTGCCCCTAGATGACTCATGGCATCAGCACGATTTGGGGTCAGACCAATTTCAAAAACCTGGTCGTTTTCAATATCGAAGATATCCGCTGCTGCTGTACCAACTTTTACAGATTTATCTAAAACTAAGATACCGTCATGTGATTTACCAAGGCCCAATTCATCTTCCGCACAAATCATCCCATGACTTTCTTCGCCTCTAATCTTTCCTTTTTTTATCTTCCATGGTTCACCTTCAGCACTGTATAGGGATGTTCCAATTGTGGCAACTGGTACTTTTTGTCCAGCTGCTACATTAGGTGCGCCACACACAATTTTTAGAGGTGCTTCTGCACCAACATCTACGGTAGTCACTTTTAATCGGTCTGCATTTGGGTGTTGCTCACAAGTCAATACTTTGCCTACAACCACGCCTTCCAGTCCGCCTTTAACCGATTGATACGTTTCAATACCTTCCACTTCTAAACCTAAATCGGTTAAAAGCTCACCTGTTTTTTCAGCATTCCAATCAATCTTGATAAATTGCTTTAACCAATTGTATGATATCTTCATGGTATTCTATTTACATCAAGCCACAAAGATAATAATACTTGCCTGTTAATGAAATTCAAACAATTTTTTTATGTAAGTATTTTATCGTTTCTTCGATTACCTAAAAACTAAAATAAAATTATGCAAAAAGCATTCCTGCTTATCCTTTTATTAGGCATTATTTCATGTAAACCTAAGCAAACTGAGAGTAAATTGAAGCAAGGTATTTACAGGGCAACTTTGGATGTTATGGATGATGAGGTTTTACCGTTTAATTTTGAAGTGTTGGTAGATGGGTCGATTAACTTATTTAATGCGGAAGAAATTATAGAAGACAATTTAGTAAGGTATAGGAACGACTCTGTCTTTATTAATTTCCCAGTTTTTGAAGGCTATATCGCAGCAACATTAGAAGGTAATAATCTAAGAGGTGAGTACATTAAGGAAAGTTTAGATAGGGTAGTGCCCTTTTATGCTGAGTTTGATAATAACACTAGATTTGAAACTAATGTGGAACCAGTTGTAAATATATCTGGTGTTTGGGAAATGGTATTTACTGAGGCCGATAGCACTACATTTATTGCCAAGGGTCTTTTTAAACAAGAAGACCGTAAAGTTACAGGAACCATTAGAACCACAACTGGTGATTATCGTTTTTTAGAAGGAGTAGCAAATGGAAACACAATTAAATTCTCAGCATTTGATGGTACCCATGCCTTTTTGTTTACTGCAACAGCAATCGATTCTGTTTTGCAAGGTGCGTTTTACTCGGGTAACCATTACAAAGCTACATTTAAGGCCAAACGCAATGCCAATTACGAATTACCTCATGAGGATACTTTAACCTTTTTAAAGGAAGGTTATGATGCTTTGGCATTTTCTTTTCCTGATGCTAATGGCAATATGATTTCTTTGGACGATTTAGAGTTTAAAGATAAAGTGGTTATTGTGCAACTTATGGGAACGTGGTGCCCTAATTGCTTGGAAGAAAGCAAACTTTATAAAACATTTTATGATACTTATAAAGATAAAAATATTGCTTTTGTCGCACTGGCTTTTGAATATGCAAAAACTGAAGAAAAAGCTTTTGCAGGTATTAAACGTTTGCAAAACCGTCTTGGATTGGAATATCCAATTTTGTTAGCCCAATATGGTACAAGTGACAAAGAAAAAGCACAGGAAAAATTACCTATGCTCAACCATGTATTGTCTTACCCAACAACGCTATTTATTGATAAGCTTGGAAAAGTAAGGAAGATACATACAGGTTTTAATGGTGCTGCAACTGGGGAGAAGTTTTCCAGTTTTAAAAAGGAGTTTACAGCGTTTGTTGAGCAGCTTTTGAGTGAATAGATTTGGGTGTTTCGCTTATTGGTTAAGAGATGGTTTGTTTAAATTGACTATATCGTACGATAAGCGAAGTTAGTTGTTTTTAAACCAAAGTCAATACGTAACCTTACGTATTGAAAATCTTAAAGTCTTCTTAATTTACCGTTAATTAACAATACTGTAACAACTACCAGTTTTGTTTGTAATTACCTTTAGAAGCATAACAATCAAACAAAATTTTTATGAAACAATTAAACCACCTATCTTACATTGGGATGTTCATCGCAATGTTTTGCACTCATCTGAATCTAAATGCCCAACTAAACACACCGCGAGGAAGCCAAAATGCTTCTGTAGCGCAAACTGTAGGAATTTCCAAAATTTACATTAACTATTCAAGGCCAAGCGTAAACGGGCGTGTGGTTTGGGGTAAGTTGGTGCCATATGGAATGAACAATTTAGGCTTTGGTACGGCCAAAGAATCGCCATGGCGCGCTGGAGCTAACGAAAACACCATTATTAAATTCACTGACGATGTAAAAATTGAAGGACAACCTTTAAAGGCTGGAAAATATGGCTTACACATGGTAATTCACGACAATAATAAGGCCACCATAATATTTTCAAAAAATCACACATCTTGGGGAAGTTTCTTTTATGACTCTGCAGAAGACGCTTTAAAGGTAGATGTAAGTATGAGCGATATACCACATACAGAATTGCTGACTTTTGACTTTATTAATGTTGATGCTACATCTGCAACTGCTGCACTAAAATGGGAGAAAAAACAAATCCCGTTTAAAGTAGAATTTGATGTCACCAATATTGTGTTGACAGATATGCGCAATAAAATGCAAGACCAACCTGGTTTTAGCCGTCAGACTTGGGAACAAGCGGCTGCATATGCTATGAATAACGGCGGAGACTTAAACGAAGCTTTGGGATGGATTGATGGCGCTATTGCTGGGAATTTTTACAGTCAAAAAAACTTTAATAATTTAGCTATAAAAGGGCAAATATTAAATAAAATGGGCAAAACGGCCGAATATGCCACTTTAATGGATGAAGCCGCAGGTTTGGCAAATACCAATCAATTAAACAATTTAGGCTATCAAATGTTAGGTATAAAAGATTATGATAGAGCCGTAAAATACTTTAAGCAAAATGTAGCTAATAACCCGGCAAGTGCCAATGCCTATGATAGTTTAGGTGAATGTTATAAAACAATGGGAGATAAGAAGAATGCAATTAAGAGTTTAAAAAAAGCGCTAACCCTTAATCCTCCTGCAAACGTAAAAGCAAATTCTGAAAAACTTTTGAGTGAGTTAGGCGCTTTATAAATTATCAATTAAAACACGTTCAGTTATGTTTTAAAACTCAACCATTAATAGTGGTTGAGTTTTTTTTATTCAAAAGCATCATTAAAGGCATCTTTGATTGACGATCTTAAAAATCCATCAAAACCAGTTTTGTAATTTACACCGCGTGTATTTACCATCACAGCAATTTCAACACCTTCACTAGGAAACATTTGTATTTGTGTGAGGACACCTTGACCAATAGTAGCATCTCCATTATTCGAAATGCTTCCATTCTTACCATAATATTTTCCATGAAGTTCACGATTGTCACCATCAAAATAGGAGTCTAATCCTAAGTAATTCTCCTTTATAATGGTTCTTGCTTCATCAGAAACTATGGCATTAGTATGCTCGAAAAAGGCATTGACAGCTGCCATTTCAATCACACTCATAAAATATCCGCCTCCACCAGATTTATTGTCCCAATCACCATATAATATGCCCGAAGTACCGTTCGAAATATCATTTAGATTGTAATAGCGTGTTGGACTATTGCTTTCTTCAGTAAAATCGATGTTTGACATCCCCACTTTATCAAAAAGTGCACTCTGCATATAACTTCTATATACTGACTGAGTGGTTTGGTCGCTATCTAAATTTGCAAGCGGTGCGTTTGGCAAGTTATTTTGTAACGAAGGTATTAGTATTCTAAAAATCGCGAAATTGATGTTATCATAATCTGCTTGATCAGGTGGTGGTACTCCAACACCATCTTCAACAGCTTGTTTGATACCAGCGTAAGACAGGGTATTGTCAAAATCCGTATTTCCAGTATCAAAACCAGATTCATGCCTTAGTAAATGTGCAAAGGTTAAATGATCCATATTTGGACCTAAAGTCCATGAATCTGGGAAATAAGGTTCTACCAAAGAATGGATTGTTAAATCTAACTCTTCCAACAATTGCAAAACGACTATTGCAGTATAAAATTTAGTGACACTGGCAATATTGACTTCTTTGTTTTCTGTCATCGCTACGGTAGTTCCATCGGGTTCTTGAACCGCATTGCCAAAACCATCAGATCTTACCAATTGTCCATTTTGAGTTATGGCATAAGCCCAGCCAACAGGTGAATCTCCGCCCCAATTGACATAATCTATCAGGTTTTGCTCAAATAGGTCTAAATTAAATGTCTCGGTATTGGTCTGAATTTGATTTTTATTAGATTCTTCGCAGGAGATTACTATAACAATAGCTGTAAAAAATAAACAGTGAATAATAAACTTTTGGAATGATTGTGATTTGGGTACAAACATAATTTTAGGTTTTAATTATGCTCTAAATATAGTTAAAATACTGTAAACATGTATATTAAGTACGTTTTTTTGTAAAGCGTTAACTAATATAATTCCAAATATTTTTATACTTACCCAAATACGCGTAAGTATCCAAAATTGCTTTGTTGTTGGGATTGGTTAGTGTTGGGTCATTTCTCAAAATCTCTTTTGCATGATGTCTAGCTAGCTGTAATATGTCTTTATCTCTAACAATATCTGCAATTTTTAAATTAAGAACGCCGCTTTGCTGTGTTCCCATAATATCTCCGGGACCACGAAGGCGCAAATCTACTTCGGCAATTTCAAAGCCATCATTGGTTCTTACCATAGTTTCTAACCGTGTTTTGCTGTCGTTGCTTAATTTATGGCTTGTCATTAAAATACAATAGCTCTGTTCTGCGCCACGGCCAACACGTCCTCTTAGTTGATGTAATTGCGATAAACCAAAACGCTCGGCACTTTCAATTATCATAACTGAGGCATTGGGAACATTGACCCCAACTTCTATAACGGTAGTCGCTACCATGATTTGAGTTTCTCCTTTTATGAAACGCTGCATTTCATAATCTTTATCGGCAGGCTTCATTTTACCATGAACAATTGAAATTTGATATTCTGGTAAAGGGAAGTCTCTAACGATGCTTTCGTAACCATCCATTAAATCTTTATAATCCATTTTCGCACTTTCTTGAATCAATGGATACACGATATAAATCTGTCTTCCTTTTTTAATTTCATCACGAATAAATCGAAAGACATTGAGTCGATTTTTATCATAGCGATGTACTGTTTTTATTGACTTTCTTCCAGGTGGTAATTCGTCAATAATTGAGATGTCTAAATCACCATAAACAGACATGGCTAAAGTTCTAGGAATTGGTGTCGCAGTCATAACTAAAATGTGAGGAGGCGAGGTGTTTTTTTTCCATAATTTACTTCTTTGTGCCACTCCAAAACGATGTTGCTCATCTATAATAGCGAGACCTAAATTCTTGAATTTCACCTTATCTTCGAGTAGGGCATGAGTGCCAATTAGGATGTCTAATTCGCCGTTTTCTAAAGATTCATGAATTTTTCGTCTTTCTGAAGTTTTAGTTGAACCTGTTAACAGTTTAATACTGATATTCAATTTATTACAATACTCTTGTAATCCATTAAAGTGTTGTACTGACAAAATTTCAGTCGGCGCTAATAAGCAGGCTTGAAAATCATTGTCAAGTGCTATAAACATTGACATTAGGGCAACAATGGTTTTTCCCGAACCTACATCGCCTTGAAGAAGTCGATTCATTTGTGCATTGCTTCCCAAATCTTGTCGAATTTCTTTGATTACCCGTTTTTGTGCATTAGTCAACTCGAAGGGTAAATGCTCATTAAAAAAGGTATTAAAATGGTTTCCAACTTTTGTAAACGGGAACCCTTTAATTTTTGATTTATGGATTAAATTTTTTAAAATTAACTGTAATTGGATATAGAATAATTCTTCAAATTTTAACCTGAACTGAGACCTCGACAGTAACTCTTGATTCTTTGGAAAATGAACATTAAAAAGAGCTTCTTTTTTGGGAAGTAATTTTAGTTCAGAACGTAATTTTTCAGATAAAGTTTCTGAGAAATTTCCTTTAGTTTCCAAAAATAATTGTTGCATAATTTTAACAATTATGCGATTTGAAATACCCTTATTTGTCAATTTTTCGGTAGACGGATATACCGGTTGCATGGCCGACCTCAAACTTTTTTCATGTTCTTCTAGAAGTTCCATTTCAGGATGTGGCATATTAAACCTGTTATTAAACCAATTTGTTTTACCAAAAATCACATAGGTTTTGTTGAGTTTTAAACTATCTCTTATCCATTTTTGACCTCTAAACCACACCAAGTCTATGGTTCCTGTATCATCTTGAAAGGAGGCAACCAATCTTTTTCCTCGTTTTTGCGCTACTTCTTGAATTTTTGTAATCTCACCAATAATTTGAATTTCTGCGGTATTGCGTTGCAAATCAGTTACCTTATAGTATTTGGTTCTATCTAAATACCGGTTAGGAAAAAAATTGATTAGATCTTGATACGTATGAATCCCTAGTTCTTTTCGTAACAAATCTGCACGATTTGGACCAACGCCTTTTAAGTAATCAATAGGAGTTTGAAGGATTTTTGAGTTCATAAAACTAAATTAATTCTTTTAGTAATAATGACAACTATAATTGTTATTTGGTTTATATTTAATCATAATACTTAAATAGTAAATGAGAGCATTAGTCATATCAGGAGGAGGAAGTAAGGGAGCATTTGCGGGAGGTGTTGCACAGTATTTGATTGAAGAGCAACATCGTGAATATGATATGTTTTTAGGGACTTCAACAGGGAGCTTGTTAGTGCCACATTTAGCGGCTAACGATATTCCAAAGGTTTATAACCTTTTTACAAATGTAACACAGCACGATATTTTTAGTGTTAACCCATTTGTGCAGCGTAAAAAAGGTGATCGGGAGTACGTGTCTATTAATTTTATTAATTCACTCTGGCAGTTTATAAAGAAAAAAAGAACATTTGGGGAAAGTAAAAGGCTAAAAAGAAATATAAAACGGAATTTTACAAAAGACGAGTTTGACAAAATAAGAAGAACGCGAGAAGATGTTGTGGTGACGGTATCAAATTTATCTAAAAATAGAGTAGAGTACAAGTCAGTGCATAACTGTACCTACGAAGAATTTTGTGATTGGATCTGGATTTCTTGTAATTATATTCCTTTTATGTCTTTGGCAGAAGTTGATGGCTTTGAGTATGCGGATGGAGGCTTGGGTTGTGTAATCCCAATTCGAGAGGCAATACAGCGCGGCGCAACCGAAATAGATGCAATTGTTCTGGAATCTGAAACCATTGTTGGGAATAAGGTCTTGGGTAAAAACCCATTCTCTTTAATGATTAGTTTGTTCGGACATTTGTTAGAGCAGGTAGAAAAGCACGACATTACTATAGGAAAACTAGCTGCAAAAAACAAAGGCGTAAAGTTGAATTTGTATTATACGCCAACAAAGCTCACCGAAAACTCTTTAATTTTTAGTAAACGCCTTATGGTAAAGTGGTGGCAAGAAGGTTATGACCATGCTAAAAAGAAGCACGAACAATTAGATTCTAACGAACTTAAGGACTAACTACCACATGTCGCTAACTTCTTTTTTAATAAAAGAGAGAGCAGCATCACTTGGTGCTCTTTTTTCCATCATTTCTGTTAAAATAACTTCACGTAATTTTGTGGCGGTGCCTGTTTTTTCTAATAAACCCGCTTTTCTAATGAGTTGAATTGTGGCGTTTTTGGCAGCTACAATAATATTCCAACAATCATCACTTACATAAATTTGTTGAGATAGGTTATGCTCAAACTCTTGGTCAATATTAGCAATCAATAAAGATTCATAATCTTCTTCGTTGCTACTTGTGGGACTAACCCTTACAATAAGTTTTGTAGGACTTATTCGCTCTAAAAATAATGCCATGCGTTCATAAGCTTGAAGTCTTAACGGTAAGGCTTTTACTTGCATGTCTTTATGAAGTAAAAAGCGTCTTCTACCATCTTCATTTTTTGTATGTTCTTTAAAAAAGTAGTACGCAATCATTCCTGTAATTAATGCAGGAACAGCATAAAGAAAGACTTCGAATATTTTTTCAATTTCCATAATTTAAGCGTTTTATTTTTAGTGACGTTTTATTTTCCACCCAAATATATGCAATCTTTTAAATCTTGCATGGTTTTAAATGGAACTGGAGTTTTATTGTACATATAAGTTCGATCTAGTTCTTTAGATAAGTAATGGTCATCTACATTTACGTCCACATCACTCATTTTAAATTGGCAAGGATGCTCATAACCTGCAGCATGCGTAATTTCAATGAGTTCTTTTCTAAAAGTTTTAAAATATTGTGACAAGCGCTCGGACTTAAGTGTAACATTAATCCCGTTTTGCAACCACTTGCTTTGTGTGGCCACCCCACTCGGACAACGGTTGGTATGACATACTTGTGCTTGAATACAGCCAATACTCATCATCGCTTCCCGTGCAACATTAATGCAGTCTGCACCCATTGCAAATGCCATTGCAGCTTTAGCTGGAAAACCTAACTTTCCACTACCAATAAACACAATATTTTCCGATAATCCTTTGTCTTGAAACATTTTGTACAAATCACTAAATCCATATACCCAAGGCAACGACACATGGTCTGCAAAACTTGGAGGGGCAGCACCAGTGCCACCTTCACCACCATCAACAGTAATAAAATCAGGGCCTTTACCAGTTGTTTTCATTATAGTGGCAAGTTCTTCCCATTGTTCCAATTTTCCAATGGCCGCTTTTATTCCCACAGGAAGCCCAGTGGCATCAGCTATTTGCTCAATAAATTCGACCAATCCTGAAACGCTAGAAAAGGCGGAATGATTTGGAGGTGATAAGACGTCTTTACCAATTAGTACACCCCTAATATCAGCGATTTCTTTTGTTATTTTAGCACCTGGTAGAACGCCACCTTTACCAGGTTTTGCACCTTGTGATAATTTAACTTCAATAGCTTTGATAAAGGTATTTTCATTTATGAGTTGAACCATTTTCTCCATTGAAAAATTCCCTTCATCATCCCTTACACCAAAGTACCCAGTACCAAAATGAAAAATAACATCACCCCCATTACTGTGATATGGTGATAAGCCTCCCTCTCCAGTATTATGATATGCTCCAGCTATTTTAATACCCTTATTCAATGATTCTACCGCCTTTGCAGACAAGGATCCAAAGCTCATAGCTGATACATTAATTACTGATGCGGGACGATATGGTTTTTTTCGTTTATGATATTCCCCTATAACCTTAGCACAAGGTAAAAAAGAATTGTCCAAACCGTTTGGGTGATTACTTTCTACTTTAAAAGGAATCATGGCATTATTTATAAAAATATGCTGATGCGCATAAATATCTCTATCGGTACCAAAACCTTCATAATTATTTTCATGCTTAGCTGAGGCATAAATCCAACCACGTTCAATTCGGTTAAAAGGAAGTTCTTCCCTGTTATTTGCCACAAAATATTGTCTTATTTCAGGACCAATTTTTTCAAACAAATAGCGTAAATGACCAATAATTGGGTAGTTATGACTTATCGTATGTTTTTTTTGAAAAAAAATATCGCGAATGGCGATGACTAGAAGACCTATTATTATCCAAATCCACCATGATATATGGGATAAAAAATCGAGCATTATTTATATATTTTGTTTTGGTTAGAAAGGTAAATATATTTAAAATAAGGCAAACATCTTTTCTGTTTAATTGTTTATAATTATTCGTTGTTACATTTAGATAAACGCTTAACATTGGCTAAATTCACGCTTTAAAAAATAATTAATTGAAGAACTATTTAAATCAGCTAAATGATGCCCAATTAGCTCCCACTTTGCAAAAGGATGGGCCAATGATTGTTATTGCAGGAGCTGGTTCTGGAAAAACCCGAGTGCTTACTTATCGTATAGCCTATTTAATGAGTCAAGGCGTAGATGCATTCAATATTTTGGCACTTACATTTACCAATAAGGCAGCGCGAGAAATGAAGAGTAGGATTGCAACAATTGTTGGCGACAGCGAGGCAAAGAATTTATGGATGGGAACATTTCACTCAGTCTTTGCTAAGATTTTGCGCTTTGAAGCTGATAGATTGGGTTATCCAAGCAATTTTACAATTTATGACACTCAAGATTCAGATCGCTTAATAGCATCTATAATTAAAGAGATGCAGCTGGACAAAGACGTTTATAAGTATAAGCAAATAAGGTCTAGAATTTCATCTTATAAAAACAGTTTGATAACCGTTAAAGCTTATTTTCAGAACCCTGAACTTATTGAAGCTGATACTATGGCAAGACGTCCAAAAATGGGCGATATATACAAAAATTATGTAGACCGCTGTTTTAAGGCCGGTGCCATGGATTTTGATGATTTGTTATTAAAAACGAACGAGCTTTTAACGCGTTTTCCAGATGTTTTAGCAAAATACCAAGATAAGTTTAGGTACATTTTGGTTGATGAGTATCAAGATACAAATCACTCGCAATATTTAATTGTACGGGCTTTATCAGATAGGTTTCAAAATATTTGTGTGGTTGGAGATGATGCACAAAGTATTTATGCTTTTAGAGGAGCTAATATTAATAATATCCTCAATTTTCAGAAGGATTATGATGATGTAAAATTGTTTAGGCTTGAGCAAAACTACCGATCAACAAAAAATATTGTTAATGCTGCAAATTCTATCATCGATAAAAACCAAACCAAGATTGATAAAGTTGTTTGGACTTCAAATGATGAAGGTTCAAAAATTAAGGTACATCGTTCTTTAACTGATGGTGACGAAGGCCGCTATGTGGCAAGTACTATTTTTGAAAATAAGATGCAAAATCAGTTACAGAACAGTGATTTTGCAGTTTTGTATAGAACGAATGCTCAATCACGAGCTATTGAAGATGCCTTAAGAAAGCGTGATATACCTTATAGAATTTATGGCGGATTGTCATTTTACCAACGTAAGGAAATTAAGGACGTTCTCTCTTATTTACGCGTAATTATCAACCCTGCCGATGAGGAAGCTCTTAAACGTATTATTAATTTTCCAGCAAGGGGCATAGGACAAACCACTATTGATAGACTTATTGTGGCCGCTAATGGTTATGAGCGTTCTATTTTTGAAGTACTTCAGAGTATTGATAAAATCGAAATTAATATTAATGCGGGTACTAAAAATAAACTTCGTGATTTTGTAATATTGATTGAAAGTTTTCAAGTCATTAATCAAACTGCAAATGCATTTGATTTGGCTGAACATGTTACAAAAGCAAGTGGTCTGATAAGGGAATTCAATAAAGATGGCACGCCCGAAGGGATTGCTAAGATGGAAAATATTGAGGAACTCCTAAATGGTATGAAAGACTTTGTAGAAGGTCAGATGGAATTAGCTGATGCCAGTGGGTCTTTGGCCGAATTTTTGGAAGATGTGGCTCTAGCTACCGATTTGGATGCTGATAAAGGTGATGCCAATCATGTGGCATTAATGACAATTCACTTGGCCAAAGGTCTGGAATTCCCATATGTCTATATTGTTGGTCTTGAAGAAGACTTGTTCCCTAGTGCCATGAGTATGAACACACGAAGTGAGTTAGAAGAGGAAAGACGTTTGTTTTATGTGGCCCTAACACGTGCCGAAAAACAAGCCTATTTAACTTATGCACTTACACGATATCGTTGGGGAAAATTGATTGATGCAGAACCTAGCCGTTTTATTGAAGAAATTGATGAGAAATTCTTAGAGGTACTTACACCCATTGAAGAACGACGTATTAATCCAATGTTAGATGCTGATATTTTTGGGGATGTTGAGCCTAATAAAATTAGATTTAAGCCAGCAAAGCAGCAACCAACCTTGCGAAATAGAATTCAGAAAAAGGCACAACCTGAAGGTATAAAAATTAGTACGCCGAGGCATTTGAAACCAGTGGTAAAAACAAATGGTAATACAAACTTGTTTGACAGTAAATTGATAGTGGGTAATATTGTAAAGCACTTGAGATTTGGTAAAGGTGAGGTACTTAAAATTGAAGGTAAGGGTGCAGATATTAAGGCAGAGATAAATTTTGAAAATGGAGGGAATAAAAAGCTTTTGCTGCGTTTTGCCAAATTAGAGATAATAGGCTAAAAGCTAATTCTTTACCATACAAACAGAATTAACATGCCCTTTGTTATCATATTCTTTGACTGAATTTTTTGGATCAAGAATCCACTGACCGTCGACTATAAACTTGTAGTGGTGCTTACCCCCAGATAGTAATACAGAACAATTCCAACCGTTTTCTGTTTTGGTCATTTTTTGACCATCTTCAGACCAATCATTAAAGCTACCTGCGAGTATTACATTATCAGCATCGGTAAAGCCCTCTAAAGAAAATGTTTTATAAACTTTTATGTTGACCACAGAATTATAACCACCATGTTCATTTTTGGTTTTGGAAGGGTTGTTTGGATCTATAATCCAATTCCCGTCTACGATAAACTTGTATTGATATTCATTAGGGTTTATTTGAAGTGTGAGTTCCCAGCCATCTTCCGTTTTATTCATTTTAAATAGCTTTTCATCCCATTTATTGAATGAGCCACTCAGTATTACCTTATTTGCATTTTCAAAGCCATTCAATTTGAAAGAGGCATTACCGTTTTCGCTTATATGAGCTTGATAAATTTTTAAATTATATACATATAGGTTTTTACCTTTTCTGTTTTTAGCTGGTGTAATATTACCCATGTTTTCTGTTGGTTCTGCCCAATATTGGTTGTTAATAATAAATTTGAATTCCCAAGAAAACTCCTCTGTAAAATCAACTAGTTTTTTCCGTAATTCATATCTGTTTTCATCCACCTTAATCATATGCCAATTGTGTTTTGACCAATCATTGAATTCGCCTGCTACCACAACAGTTTCAATATCTAAGTCTTCAAACGCTATCCTATCCCCATGGAAATCATGAGTAGCTAACAAATAATCTCTTTTATCAAACGAAAAAACAACCTCATCATCTTCAATTTTATAACCGTTTATTTGGTCATTTTGAGCATAAGACGTCCAGCTCATAACTATGAACAATATAAAAACACTATGTATAATTAGTTTTTTCATTGTTGTTGTAATGGATAATCTATAAAGTAAAGTTTTTCTTTTTTATAATTTATAATGGTTCGTTTTTGCTTAAAAAATTCGTAACCCAATATACCATCCAGAGAGGTCCCAAATGCTTCATTCATTTTACTTAAATTGGTTAAAATAGTATTCATTGGGCCAAAGTATATAGTATTGTTTAATTTAACCCTGTACAATTTCCCTGCCAAAACTTTGATAGATTTGTTACCGGTTCCAGACAAAGTTATGCGTTTTTTTGGAATGAAATATTTGAAAACCTTTTTCTTTACATTTTTATTAATTTGATTAAACTCTGCACCAGTGTCCAAGCCAAACCTGAGCTTGTATTCATCTACATAAGTATTCAATACGATAGTATGCTTTTTTAGATGAAAATTAATGCTATCCGTAATTTTTTCCAGATACACAATTTTATCAAGTTTATTACCCTTCCTATCAATTTTAGAAAGCGTAATTTGATTTAAGTATAAATCTATAAAAACTTCATAATCTTTGAGAATTGAATAACCAATAATTCCCAAAAGATTTATTTTCTTACTTGTCTCAATATGGGATAGGTCAATAACATCTGAGTTTCTATCATGGAGTTTAATATTCTGAATTACAAATTCGTTAAGTCGTCTCTCCATAGGATTATCGATGATACTAACTACTCCTGAAGTTTCGTTCCGTTTGGAGTTGTGCTGGTATTTTATTGGAAAATGGACTTTATTTAGTATTAGAGTTTCAGAACCCGTATCAATAATGAAATTCCCTTTTTTTCCTAATAATTCAGCTTCGACAACGATTAAATGATCGACGAGTTTGAATGGTATTCTTGAGGTGTATTGGTTTAAATTTTCAGCTTCGGGAAAAGACACGTTGCTAATTTCATATTCAGCATAGCTTTTGCTACTTGAAAATGCAATAAGGATTAATATGAAAAACGTTTGACGCATACTATTAAGACAATAAATTTGCCGAAACGTTACACTTTTATTGCATTAGATATGTTTCTGTAAACAACATTAATTTTTGCCATGTATCTATTAAATCATCACCTTCCCAACCATGTCCTGCATTAGGATAGAGTGTAAACTCATGGGTTACTCCCAACTCTTGTAATTTATCGCGCATATCTGTGCCTTGGGTGGTTGGCACTAGGGGATCTTGACCACCGTAAAACAGTATGGTTGGGGGAGCAGATGAGGTTGCTTGATGGTAAGGACTAAATGCCTCTAAAAATGGAGTTACCAAAACTTCACCATAAAGATCTATCAAGGCTTGAAGCGTTGGGTCTTCATTCTCTAGATAGGCCGGGTCTGTAAAATTAGTTGGACCAACAATACTGCAAGCCATTTTGATATCGCTTCCAGAATCAGATTTATAGCTCCATAACAACGATAAGTGGGCGCCAGCACTTGTCCCTATAAAACCAAAATCATTGGATATAACATATTCAGTTTGTTTAGTTTTTAAGTGATTTATTACGGCAGAAATATCATCAATTTGCATGGGAAACGGAATGCTGTTTCCATCGGATAAACGGTAATTTAAATTCACAATAGCCAAATTTGGTAGATCTTGACGTATTAAATCTTTAATAGCGTTCATATCGGTTTTGTCGCCTGAAGTCCAACCGCCGCCATGTACCAATAGCATTACTTTTGTATCAATGGTCCTATTAGCCGGGAGATAAATATCAAAAGTTTGCTTATCCTCAGATCCGTAAGGCACATTTAGCTGTTCAGAGTAAGCTAAAACATTATCAGAATCATCAGGGTCATTGTTGGTTGAATCAGCAGTACATCCAAGAAAGCTAATAGTGATTACAAGTATAAAAAAATAAGAATTTAATATTTTCATAAAAAATGGTTCTGGTGTTGAATTTTTCATTTAAGGATAAACTTGATTGGTGCGAATTATCTTTTTATACTCAATTCTTAATTAAATAATTAATTACTTTGTAAACGCGAATGAAAGATAGTTATTATGGCCGAATTTGTTAGAATATATGAGAAGAATCCTAATACAAAGGAAATTAGCCATGTGGTTAATGTTTTAAGAAAAGGAGGGTTAATCATTTATCCAACAGATACTGTATATGGGCTAGGGTGTGATATTTCAAACTTGAAAGCACTAGAACGTGTTGCAAGAATAAAAGGCGTGAAATTGGAAAAGGCCAATTTTTCTTTTATATGCCATGACTTGAGTAATTTAAGTGATTATGTTAAACAAATAGATACATCTACATTTAAGGTTTTAAAGCGAGCCCTACCTGGACCTTATACTTTCATTCTTCCTGGATCGAAATCTCTGCCAAATGTATTTAAGAAAAAGAAGACTGTCGGGATTCGCGTACCTGATAACAATATTGCATTGGAAATTGTTAAGCAATTGGGTAATCCTATTATTTCTACATCCATTCGAGATGAAGATGAGATTTTAGAATATACCACAGATCCCGAACTTATTCTAGAGAAATGGGGTAATCTTGTAGATTTGGTTATCGATGGTGGTTATGGAGATAATGAGGCTTCAACGGTTATTGATTTTTCGGGCGATACTCCTGAAATTATTAGGGAGGGCAAAGGAAGCCTGGAAATATTTTAATGCAATAAAAAAAGCCCAACCAAATGGTTGAGCTTAGTTTTCGAACAGTAAAGGAATTAACTTCCTGTAGATAAATTTTTCATTTCTTTTTCTATCATATCATAGAACTGGTCAATTTTTGGCATTACTACAATACGCGTACGTCTATTTTTTGCTCTATTCTCTGCAGTATCGTTATCGGCTAAAGGCACATGAAAGCTTCTTCCTGCAGCAATAAGCCGTTGCGGATTAACGTCTAATTCTTCAAGAACCCTAACAATAGCCGTTGAGCGTTTCACACTTAAATCCCAGTTATCCAACAACACTCCTTTTTGAAAAGATTTATTATCAGTGTGACCTTCTACCATACATTCAAAATCTGGTTTGCCGTTGACAACAGTAGCAACTTTTGATAAAACATCTTTAGCTCTTGATGTTACGGTATAGCTTCCACTCTGGAAGAGTAACTTATCAGAGATAGAGATAAACACTACGCCCTTTTCAACATTAATTTCAATGTCTGGGTCGTTTATGCCTACTTCACGTTTTAGGCTTGTTACCAGGGCAAGTGTTACACTATCTTTTTTATTAAGTGCATCTTGCAAACGCGTAATTTTAAGGTCTTTTTCTTTAATGCTTTCTAATGTTTTTTCAACATTGCTAGCCCCTTTGGAGGTTAACATAGTTAAATCTTTATTGCTTTGTATAAGATTGTCGTTGGATCTACGTAAATCAGCAATTCTATCTTCAAGTGCATTAGCCCTTGCAGTAGCTGCAGCTTCGTCAGACAAACATGCATTGAGTTTAACTGTTGCAGAATTTAATAAATCTTGTGTTTCTTTTTGTTTTGCTTCAAGTGCGGCAAATTCTTTATTAGACACACATGAGCTTAATAAGAGCATTGTAGATAGGCTCAGCAATAAAATTCTCTTCATGATAATTTGTAAATTATATTATATTAATCAATGCGTAAAAGTATGTAAAAAACTATAAGAAAAATTAGGATTAACAAAACTTTTACTAACGAACTTATAAACGTTTGAAATGTTTTTTATTTCTAATAAAATAGGACCAAACAATACTTATTTTAAGGTAATAATTTGAGGATTTAGCTAATGCTTTTCTTTGCTTTAAAAGTGTGGGTAAATGCTTGTAAAACGAAAAATGAGATTTGACAATAGCCAACGCATGTTCTGGTTTAAAATTTAAGGCAAATTTTATTCCAGCAAGGGCGTCTAAAACTAATCTTATAAATATTAAATAGAATAAACTTCCATTTCCATTTTTTACTAAGGTGTACAAACTGTTTCTAAAATTCAAAAATGTTTTCTTAGTACTGGCATTACTTAGGGTTGCACCACCTACATGATAAATAACTGAAGACCCAATGTATTTAATGTCATAACCTAAGTTTTTTACACGCCAACAAAAATCTATTTCTTCCATGTGTGCAAAAAAAGCTTCGTCAAAACCATTTAAAGTTTTAAACACTTCATTTTTAACAAAAAAGCATGCACCGGATGCCCAAGAAATATCAACTACATCATTGTATTGCCCGTTATCTTTTTCAATGGTATTAAAAATACGTCCACGACAATAAGGATATCCAAACTTGTCAATAAATCCACCCGCCGCTCCTGCGTATTCAAAATAATCTCTACGATTATAATCCAATAATTTGGGTTGTACAATGGCAGTATTGGGATTGTTTTGATATAAATCTATAATTGGGTTAAGCCAATTTTGAGAGACTTCAACATCATTGTTTAAAAGGCACAAGACATCTGCATTAATGTGTTTTAAAGCATCATTGTAGCCTTTGGCATAGCCACCGTTTTCACTATTTTGAATAATTTTTACTTCGGAAAACTGCTGCTTTAAAAATGGAACAGAACCATCAGTAGAAGCATTATCTGCAACATATATGTCTGCGTTTTTGGAATATTCGATTACCGAAGGCAAGAACTGTTCAAGCAATGCTTTTCCGTTCCAATTTAATATAACAATAGCTATTTTCACAATGTATAAATAGGAAGGTCTTTTAAAAATTGATAACGTTTCTCATTAGAATCCACCTTGCAATAATAGTGATTTAATCCGTTAGTTATCATTAAGTATTCAGCATTTAGTGTCATGTTATATCGTGCAATTTGATCGAATGCATCTTGAGAAATGTCTATTGTTGGAGCTTTGCACTCCACAATAAGATATATACTGCCGTCAGTATTAAAAATAACAATATCATAGCGTTTTTTTAAGCCATTTATTTTAATAGCCTTTTCAACGTTAATTAAAGATTTGGGATAATTCTTCTCCGTTATCAAATATTGAAGACAATGTTGACGCACCCATTCTTCGGGTTGCAAAACCACAAATTTTTTGCGTATCCCATCAAAAATATAAGGTTTATTTTCGTTATTTTTGAACCTAAACGTGTATGTAGGGAAATTTAATTTTCGCACTGCACAAATTTATAATTATAATGTCATTTCAAGTAGTTTTCTCATAGAAAATAGTATTGATAAGTTCTTGATACTTTGTTTCTAGGAATAGGACCACAGGAGAAATGACAAACACATTTTAGACTAGATAGATTTTGGACGAAGTTAAGCAGCTGGTTAATGAAATAAAGAAGGGCAACTTGAAACCAGTATATTTTTTAATGGGAGAGGAACCTTATTACATTGATAAAATTTCAGATTTTATTGAAGCTAATGTTCTCGCAGAAGAAGAGAAGGGATTCAACCAAATGGTACTGTATGGTCGAGATGTGACTATAGATGACATTGTAGGGAACGCAAAACGTTTCCCAATGATGGCAGAACGACAAGTTGTTATTGTTAAGGAAGCTCAAGATTTATCCCGTAACATTGAAAAATTGTCATCTTATGTCGAAAATCCTCAGCCAAGTACTGTTTTAGTTTTTAATTATAAGTATAAAAAGATAGATAAGCGAAAAGCGTTATATAAGGCACTCAAAAAAGTGGGTGTTGTTTATGAGAGCAAAAAGCTTTACGAAAATCAAGTTGCCGATTGGATACGGCGCGTATTGTCTCCAAAAGAGTATACCATCTCTCCAAAAGCAGCCCAAATGCTAGTGGAGTTTTTAGGGACAGATTTGAGTAAAATAAACAATGAGTTGAGTAAGCTGCAGCTCATTATCCCTAAAGGAACTCAGATTACACCTGAACACATCGAAGAAAATATAGGAATTTCTAAAGATTACAACAATTTTGAGTTACGAAAAGCTATTGGTGAGAGAGACGCGTTAAAAGCACATAAAATTGTGAACTATTTTGCAGAGAATCCTAAGGACAATCCTATGGTTGTCACAGTGGCATTATTGTTTAATTATTTTGCGCAGGTATTGCATTTACATGGCTTAAATGATAAATCACCGCGAGCCATTGCGTCTTCGTTGAGAATCAACCCGTACTTTGTAAGTGACTATACTCAAGCAGCAAAAAATTACCCAATGAAAAAAGTCAGCGAGGTTATTGCAACGTTACGTGAATTTGATGTTAAGGGAAAAGGCGTTGGTGCCAATGCCGTGCCACAAGGAGATTTACTTAAAGAATTGATGGTTAGGATTTTAAACTAAGCATAGGATTGAAATTATTTGATCACCAAATATTCGAGCCGTTCTGAAGCTCTTTTTCCAATCATACATTTTTTAAAGTCTTTTTCACCAAATCCAAGATTGTAAAATGCAGATCTAAAATCCCTAAAGTCACGACCAATTAAAACACCATTTTTCTTTATTTTGGGAATCCATTTTGATATCATTTCTTGATGAACACCTGTCATTAACTTACATTGTAAATCGTAATAAACAAAATCAAATTCGGCATTAGAAATGGTATCTGCTATCTGCATGGCATCGCCCTTAATTAATGTAATTCTCTTATTAAAGGGTCTTAATTTACGTCTGCATTTTGCTTGATTTTCATTACTGTTTTTATAGGCTCTACCTTCAATGATTTCCCATAAATCAATTCCAGTTAACTGCAAATTATTATTGACCCTCAACATAAAGTACATACTTCTCCCTGCTTTTGCTCCAAGTTCTATCCCTTTATGGAAATTATTTTCTCTAACAAAATAGGGTAAATCAAAAATAAACCATGCTTTGCGTTTAATCCTTTTTATTAAATTTCGCATAGGGTAAAATTATATGTTTTTTGTTTGATTGGATAGTATGTACAAAAAAATATTAATTGAATCTGTTAGCCTTGGTTATTCTTAGATTCTATCCAAATTAAGACTCGTTCAATTATTCAAAAACGTATCTATACTTGCTATTAAACTTCGAGAATTAGCAAGAGAAAAATTCAGTTCTTCTTTGGTTTCTGTAAATAGAATTCTCTTAAAATTACTTATGCCTTGAAATGTAGCTGCAAGATGACTATTGTTAATATTCTTCCAAACAAGTGAATCTATCAAAGGCCCTTGATCATGAATTGGTGTTGAACCAAAAGTGTAAGTGTTAACATAGGAGGTAATTTTGCCTCTATAATCATTCGTGGTTTTTTCCACTCTGTCTTTAAGTGAGAGTTTCTTGTTATAAAAATTCTTAATATTAGCCTTTAAAGTATCTGATAGATTTTCTATAAGTCCTGTTTGAGTTAGGCTATTATATGCGTTTGTATTGTAAGTAATTTGTACATTCCAATTTGGATTAAATTCATGACGCATGATATAAATTAACGTATCTAAAGTTGCATCCTGTTTTGCTACTCTAGCCCTCAAAGATTCGTTTAATTGATATTGCTCAATAATAAATGGTAAATTTTCTTTAATTAGCAGGGTGTCTTGTGCTAAATCGCTTCTTAGTGCAAGCAATGTGTTTTTAATTTTGGTTTGAGTTTTTTGGTTTTCATTCCAATTATTAATTTGTAGTGCTATCAAAATTCCAATCACAACAAGAATAATTTCGCCAATGGCGTATAGTAAATATTTACTGAATTTGTTTTCGGTGATTAATTGTTGGCGTATTCTCCTAAATAATTTTATCATTGATTTGTTGGTTGGTCATTTTGAAAACAAACATGTCTTGTCAGGTTACTTAGCAATTGCACTAATATAATAAATAGGTGTGAACCAATTGTTGACCAGTAGAAATTTTAAATACAATTCCTGAAGTATTACCTTTTAAAAACTACTAAGTTGGTGTATTATTATAAAGATTAAATGAGCTACAACTTAAAAAAGGCTTCTTTACCTAGGTAAAGAAGCCTTTTTTAATGCAATTAATCGATTGTTTAACAACCCATGAGCCCAAAGGAAACCACGAGTTCTTGGTCTACTTTTTCGCCCTTGGAATTTTCAGCTGGCTCCCAATTACCTGGTGCATTGGTAATCAATTCAACCATTTTTGAGTCTACCGCTGGGTAGTTCGAGGTTCTATCAAGTTTAACATTTGCAATAGTCCCTTTTTTGGTCACCGTAAAATATAGCTTTGCCGGTTGTAATTTTTCGGCTTCCACATTAATCCTAACGTCTTCACTGGATTCTTTGAGGTATTGGATGAGTGCATCTTTACCAGGTTGATAAGATGCTTGTTTTTCTGGAACAATCGTTAAGTAGGGTGTCCAATGACTTTCTTCCAATTCACCAGTCTCTTTATTCTTCTCGGTATAATCTGCCCAAATCAAAATATTGGTAGAATAATCTAATGATTTCAGGAATTCAAGTTGTGCCGCAGTTAAATCTCCACTATTTCTGGTAACCCGTAAATCTGTTTGTCTATCATCTTCAAGAATAATAGTGCTTAATGATTTATAGGATACAATTCTTTGGGCATGTTCATCGCCAATAAAATCACTGAAAGATTTGGCATTATTCAGGTCTCCTTTTTTAATGCCACTAAACCTTGGACCTACATCATAAATAAAATCAGTAAAGACTTTTTTATTAATGTTCTCTATAACTTGGGAATTGCTAGCAACATCCTCATTGATAATTGTTTTTAATTGATTTGTCTTTGTATCATCCCAACCTATAAAACCAAAGGCTGTTAGGCTTAGTACGGAAAGAACTGCGCAAAAAATGATTATTCTTTTTTTCATAACTATTAATTTAGTGATTAATTTCTACCAAATGTACAATTGAAAGCTATTTCTATATCCATAACAAATGTAAAATGATGTAAATTTTGTGTAAATCATTATAAATTGACTCATATTTAAATAGCTTTGTAACATGCATCTAAGACAGTTTAAAATTGCTGCATTTATTGTAGTTTGTATTTTATTTTTAACCTCGAAAAGTTTTGCCCAAGATTCAAATAGCGAGAAACATATTCAGGTATCATTACGAATGATTGGACATCAAGTGCTTCTCAGTTCTGCCGATAGTACCTCTCGTGTATTACCAATTATTAAAGAGAATAATCGATATAAAATTCATTTTGATACTGAGTTTGAATTCAATCCAGAAGAATTGGTCTCCACTGTAGATCGTGTTGTTAAGGAAACGAAAATGACCAGTGGCTATATAGTCGAAGTTGAGAATTGCGATACTGGTGATCTAGTTTATAGTTTTAAAATGGACGAAGCAGAGCAATCAGACATAGTCCCTTGTAAAAAAAGAATTCAGCCCAAATCCTGTTATAGTCTTTTTTTTACTTTATTAGAGACTAATGAATTAAAGACAGAGGCAAGTCAGGTGAATTATTACTTATTCGCTTTACTGTTCGTCTTAATTGCCTTGGTGTTCTTTTTTCTCTGGAAAAGGCGGAATACATCTGTAATTGATTCAAATTTGATTCCAATGGGTCAATACCATTTTGATAAGTGCAACACGGAGCTTTTGATTGAGCATCAAAGAATAGAATTAACGAGCAAAGAAGCAGACTTACTTCTCTTACTCTATAGCGCCGCCAATACTACCGTTGAGCGTGAAGTAATTTTGAACATGGTTTGGGGAGACGAAGGTGCATATGAAGGCAGAACCCTGGATGTTTTTATTTCAAAATTGCGAAAGAAACTAGAATTTGATTCAAAAGTGAAAATCGTAAATATTCGTGGTGTAGGCTACAAGCTTGTAATGGATGTTTAGATTTTATTTGGTAATTAGATGGGAAAGACTTGTTTTTTAACTGTGTTCTTTGATGTTTGTAGTTTAGTTTGGTAAATTATCAACCCAACCAGGTTCTGATGCGATTGTAAATACCATTATTATTACAAAAAGTAAATAATAGAGAGCGATTCCTAAATGAACTTTGTGATTTTTACTTCGAAGTCCTAAGAATATAGGAATTAATGCTATAAGGTTTGCTAGTCGCGCTGGATGAAAAAGTTCCTGTTCAATTAATACCACGGAATGAATTTGAACATAAAACAGAAAAAATAACATTCCATAGAAGAGTTTATGTTTATTAGCATAGTAATACTCTCTCCAAGATTTAATTTCATTAGGATTTTCAGGGATAATAACAGTAGCGATAAAATAGTATAAAGCTCCATCAAATAAAGCTAAAATAAATTTGTACAGTTTCCATTCTACATCTATTAATGCCCAAGCTCCCCAAAAGCTAATTACGATAGATATAATTATAACTATAATGAAAATTAAATGTACAATGTATCTACTTTTTTTATTCACGGCAGAAGAGATTCCGCCAAGTAAGCGCAGAACAGCAGCCGTATATACAAATGAGAGAGCAATTATAATAAAATTAAAAAAATCCATATCTATTTAATTAATATTAGTTCTATTTTTTATATTAATACGATAAATTACATACAATGCGTTTGCGCATGGTTAGATGCGTTGTTAAGAACTAATAGCAAATACAAACCAAACCGAAAATTCGAGAGGATTTTTGTAATTAGACTTTTACTAGCAGTTAATTTTATAAGATGTTGGTAGCAATATTCTTTTTGTCTTTTTCAATTTTCCTTATTGCAAAAACCCAGATAATTATGCAAATTAGAAAAACGATTAATTTTTCTTTTAACGAGATGTTATTAGCAATTATTGGATAAATTATAATCATATTTGCTAATGAATGAAATGCGCCGCAAATTAAAATTGACTTCGTGCTTTCTGCGATTTCTCCTATTCCAATACTGGCTGCTATTAATATAGGCAACATTATTAATTTTGGATTACTCCCCGTTCTTAAAAAATACCAATGCCATAAATACCAAATAATTCCAATGAATACATAACCAAACCATTTCTGCTTTTTTTCCATAAATTCTTCCTGGAGATAGCCTCTCCATCCCATTTCTTCAAATAAGGCATATATTACTGTAAACGTACTAATCAAAAATCCAAATAAATTTGATTGTACATTGAATGAATTGTTTACTCCTAATAATGTCAGACATATTATTGGCAAACTTACTATTAATAACGCCATTTTGGAATTTTTACCCATTAATGACATCTCTCTTTTTGGTAATTTCCTTCTTGTAATGTATGCGCCTATTAATAGTCCTATGGTCGGAATAAGTCCAAATAAAATTACTATTAAGGTTGGGATATTAGAAAAGAAATCTCTCAATAAATATTTTTGACTAAACCACATAAGAGACCAAACCAATGATATTGTCAAAAATAATCCTACTCTAAAAGTTTTGTTATTCACCATGGTTTAATTTTATTGCTACCGGTGTCGTATAACTGTCAGTTGCAGGTTTAAAGTTACTAATTTTCGATTTGGCACTGGCGCTAGTAATTTTGGGTGGATTCGGACGTAGTTAAATCCGAAACGAAATTTTGGTTATGCATTGTTAGCTTTAGTTTTTATTGAGTTCTAATTCCATTTCCAATTGTTCAAGGATATTTTCAAGCCCTATTTTACTCAAAAAATGGTTTACACTTTTTGACTTTTTATCTACATTAATTATGGAGAGTGTATTACCATATTTATTTGTCAATTTGTAAATTAAGGTTGAAGCTATTCTTTTTTTTCTGAAGTTTTTATTTACAGCAATTTGTTGGATTCGGTTGTTATTTGGATTGTAAATAACATAGCCAACTAATCGATTTTTAATATAGGCGCCCAATGAAATATTGTCAAATTTTAATGTATTCGATACATTAATTGAGTTTTGCCAAGTTGGAAGAATATCCCAAAAAGATTCCATTAGTTTCCAGTTATAACTTTGTAATTCTTTTGTTTCTAAATTTTTGTTAGTCTTTCTTGTTTCAACACTTCCTTTATAGCATACTAATTCTCTTTTAGTTTTGAATCCTGATTTTTCATAGGATTTTATAGCTTGAATATTTTTATCAATTACTTCAAGTATTATTCTATTTATTCCTTTTTCTGCTAAAAGTGGCAATATGAAAAGATACATTTGCTTAGTTAATCCTTTGCCTCTTTTTTTATGAATAACCCCTGTTCCTCCATTGTAGACTACTTTTTGATTATTAATAATATCAAAACCGTGTAAAATAAAAGCAATCAGGTTTCCGTTTTCAAAAACACCAACTGATAAGTTAAGGTCAGTTTTGTCAGCTACCATTTTTGAAGTTAATTGCTCTTTTGTTAATTTAAAAGGAATAAAATAGTCAGAAAATGAGTTGTTAAATACATTTAATATTTCTTTTATATCTGTTCCTTCTAAAGTTTTGATTTCCATTTCGTTTTTCTCAAATTGCTGCCAACGCGGTCGTGTATGTTTACGTTATTAAACTTCCTTATTAATCTTTGCTAAAAGCACGAAAGCCTTTTCTTAATATTGCACTAAATAATCTATGCTTTTATTGGGTCTTCAACTCCATATAATCAAACACTAAATTACTCAAGGCATTTACGCCAGTCTTAAACCCATTATCGTCCATTAGGAATTGCGGTGTATGATGGTCTCCGACGGTTTTCGGGTCCTTGCCTTTGGTCATTGCTCCAACGAAAAAATAAAGTCCTGGCACTTTTTGAGCAAAGAATGAAAAATCCTCTGCACCTGTAATTGCAGGAATCAAAAGCACATTGTCCTTACCTGCAGATTTTTCTAAAGTTGATAACATCAATCCCGTCAACGTTTCATCATTGAAAGTTACTGGAAAACGCATGGAATAAGGAAGTTCTACGGTGGCGGTTGCTCCGGCGGCTTGCGCTGTCAATTCAACAATATCTCGGATTCTTTTCAGGACAAAAGCCTCGTCTTCATTAGTAAATGTTCTGATAGTGCCCAACATTTCTACTTGCTCTGGTATAATGTTACTGCGATTTCCACCATGGATGGCTCCTATGGTTACAACTGCCGCGTTATTGGTCAGTGCAACATTGCGACTTACAATTGTTTGTAGGCTAGTGATAATTTGAGCAGAAACCACGATTGGATCAATACCAGCCCATGGAGATGAGCCATGTGCTGGCTTTCCTTTAACTGTAATTTTCATATCATTGACACTTGCCATAATGCCTGCTGGGCGATATGAAATTTTACCAATTTCGGTACCAGCATCCATATGCAGTCCAAAAATGACATCCACTTTTGGATTTTCAAGAGCACCTTCATTCACCATTAAAGCTGCACCACCTTCTTCTCCTTTTGGTGCGCCTTCTTCGGCTGGTTGAAAGATAAATTTAACTGTGCCTTTTAAATCAGTCTTCATTCCCGAAAGTATTTCTGCAACTCCCATTAAAATAGCGACGTGACCATCGTGTCCGCAGGCATGCATCACAGAAGTTTCATTTCCATTATAAGTGGTTTTTACTTTCGATGCATATGGCAAATCATTTTTCTCTTCAACAGGTAAGGCATCCATATCGGCTCGAAGTGCTACAACAGGACCAGGCTTATCTCCTTTGAGAATTCCAACAACGCCCGTCACACCTACTTTTGTTTGTACGTCTATGCCAAGTGATTCTAAATGTTTGGCTATGAGTGCAGCTGTCCTAAATTCACGATTTCCCAATTCTGGATTTTGATGGATATCGTGTCGCCAATCGATAACTTTCTGCTCGATTTTATCTGCTGCTTTATTAACGGCTGCACTGTGGTCTTTGATTTGGGCGAAAGTTAAAGTTGTAAATAGCACTAAAATGAACATCAATAAAGCTCTAAAAGTGTCTTCATGGTGTGATTTGTTGGTCTTAATTTTCATTTCCTTATTGTATTATGGATTAATTTTTTTTAAAAGAATTTTATCATTAGGTTAATGGTTGGTCATAATGAAGCACAAGGTGTTCGTGTCTGATTTCGTTGCGTTGGCACTAAGTTATCAAATAATCACGAACTCAAAATTCAGAAACGAGGTTTTTCCGCTAGGAAAATTAGGTGCAATGAATTATAGCCATTGTTGTGTGCTTTTATTGAATTAGTTTTTCAATTTTATCAATCATTTCAACAGCAGCTGTATTTTTTGGATTTAATTCCATAGACATCTTGTAGTTTTTTATTGCTAATTCATATTCCTTAATTTATAAAATAAGCTTCTCCAAGACTGTCGTAAGGATTCGGGAATTTTGGAAATTCTGAAACCAATAAGGCAAATATTTTTATGGCATCTTTTACTTTGTTTTTTGCTAACAAGGCATATCCGACATTGTTTAATTCATTTTGATTTTCAAAATTATAGGTATCTAAATTGTCTTTCTTTAGCTGATGATATAAAGCAATTCCTTCATCTACATTTTGCATTGTTTTGGGAGTAATTTCCTTTTCAATTGATTTCTTTCCATTCGGTTTTAAATCATTCACTATTCCCATTACGGTATTGTAAAGTAATTGTCCTGTACCTTCTGAGCTAGAATTTGTAATAACAGATACACCCATATTGTATGCCGGGAAAACAAAAAACCAATTTTGCATGCCCATTGCTCCTCCATGATGGCTATAATAAGTTCCTTCAGTATTCTTTCCTACCACCCAATAATAGCCTAATGAATGATTTGGATTATCAATATAGTTAACCCTGTGAGATTCTACTACAGTTGGATTGATTGTATCTAGGTGAAGTCGCATATATTTAATGAGGTCAGGAGTTGTAGATTTCATTCCCCCTTCAGCTCCCCACATTGGCATAGGCATGTTAGGCATTAGCTTTCCTTTCCCATTATAGCCGTTGGCTAATCGAACTTTTTCATCTTCAGATAACCTCATCTTTGTAGTGGTCATCTCACTTTTTTTGAATATGAAATCATTGAGTAATTCGTCGAATGATTTTTGATACACATTTTCAAGAATATGGGCCATTAAATTTGGAGCTAAATTGTTGTATTCATAAATGAGACCAGGGATAGTATCAAGCACAGCATTTTCCATTTGCTCAAAAAACATCTCCTTATTATAATTCTTAGCAATCTCCTCAATTTTTTGAAATGAATTGTCGTCTCTATTTTGGAGTAACTCACTAACGCCTAGCATGTTATTGGGTAAGCGACTTGTATGCGTCACTAAATGTCTAATCGTGATTACTTCATATTTATATTGAAAATTTGGATAGTCATTGTTTAAATATTTTCGGATATCGTCATCTAAATTTAATTTTCCATCCACAACAGCTTGAGCGACCAAGGTTCCGGTCATGGTTTTAGTTACTGCTGCGATTTCATATATCGTTTCATTATTCGGAGGGTTTCCTTTTCCGGCATCCAATTCGCCATAATGAGAGGTATATCCTATACCATCCTTTAAAATACCAATTGATAGAGAAGTAATGGTTGAGTCACTAAGTATGGATTGAGCGTTTGCATCCATAGAAGTTTGAACAATAGCTGCTTTATCTATGTTCTTTCCACTATTAGTACAGGAAATACTAGTCAAGACAACTAGTAGCAATGTGATTTGGTATTTCATTTGTTTCAATTTAAATTCAAATTTTTAATAGTTGAAAACAATTGTGCAATCGACGTACCATAAAATAAAAATCACTTAACTGATTGAAATGCAATATTGTAGAATTTTAAAGCTAAAAAAAAAGTGTTCTTATTCGAAGAGTTGTTGTTCGTTAATGGGTATTTTGTATGTTCGTTGAGAGAGATAAATCTACGTAAACACAAAAGATAATGTAACTATATTGATAATTGAACAGTCTCTTTTTCGTTACCTCCTATGGACTAGGTTTTTTTGGTCATATTGTCCACAACGTGTTCATGTATGGTTAGTTGTTATTAGCACTAAGAGAGCAAAAGGAAACCAAATGTTATGACAATACGTAGGATTTTCAGAGTACACAGAGACCAAGCAATTAGCTATACACATCTTAAGTTTACAATTTCTAATTTTAGGTAATTAATCAGAAAGAACAAAAGAGAGAAATAAGGTTAGTATACACGGTGAAGCTTTGGACTTCGACAACATTGATAACCCTCTCTCTTTTCCTACTAAGATTTCGTTCAGTTCGATAAGTAATTAAACTCGATTTCAAGTTGTTGAAACGTCAGTAGCCCGTTCTTTCCAAAATACAGTTCTTATGAATAAATATAAAGAAATTTATGGAATCGACATCAGTAAAGATGTCTTTGATGTTTATGGTTCCCAAACAGGTCACAAGCAGTTTAAAAATGATGAGAGAGGATTTAAAAATCTTCTAAATCACTTGTTAAATAACTCTTTAGTAGTAATGGAATCTATAGGTTATTATCATTATCGTTTAGCTCAGTTTTTATTCAATAAATATTCGTGAGTCTTCATTTTTCAGAGACGGATTTTGTGTTGTTTTAAAGCTAACCTGTTCAGGTGGAGGAATTGGTATAACAATATCAACTACTTTACCTTATATATTATAACAGTATAATTCCTTGCGTTTTACTGATGATAAGCTGTATTATGAGTCAAGGCACTACCACAAGTGCCGCAATTGCCAGCAGCTCCAGCTCCTCCTACACATCCTTTTCCACAGGTGTAATGCCATACTCCAGCAGTATTTTTATCAGGTTCGGCATCAGATGGAGTCATAAAAGGAATAGAAGTTGGCGTACTTTTGGTGTTGGAATGATAAGCCTGATTATGTGCTAAAAGATCTCCGCAAGTATCACAATTAACAGCTGACCCAGCACCTCCTGCGCAACCTTTGCTACAGGTATAGTGCCAGACTCCTCCATCGTTTTGAGGGGCCTCAGGAGTAGCTTCGTTTGGGTTCGTAGGTTTTGTTAAAGTAGGTAAATCTGAAGCTTCGAATTGTTTTTGGGTTTCTTTTTTTGGTGAATTAGTATTGTCATTACAAGCAAAGAAAGAAATGACTGAACTGAATAGTAGTATTGCAAGAATTTTTAGGTGTTTCATAATGCGTTTTTTTAATCTGTAATTTATAAATCAAGATAATTTAGATTTTAATGTCTTTTGATTTAAGAGTCTCTTTAAAGATAATATTTTATAATGTAAACTTACATTTAATTTTTTATCACTTAGCTTTATTTGAATTTCATTCAAGACGGGTCAAAATTACTCACATCGGTTTTGCTATGGCGTGTTTTAATGCGCTATAGCTTTTGTTAGGTGCTTTTATTTAATTGATTTTAGCATTTCAAATACTTCCAACAAAATCTAAAAACACCTTCTTATGCAATTCAAGATCCATACTTGCAGAAAGAGCTACACGGGCAATATAATCTTTGTCCCCTTCTTTAGTCGTCCCTTGAGTAGATGTGGCAGGTATCGTCCAATAACTCCCTTTTAACTGTCCATAACTTACACAGTGTTTACTTTCATTAGGGATTTTATTAATCATTAAATTGATTAATTTAAGATTCAAGGCTCTTTTATAAGTTTCTCTTTCTTCATATGTATTCCCTTTGGTTGGAAGATCTAATGAAAAGACGGATGGGGTAAATCCTTTTTTCGCCAATTCTTCTGAAACAAAGTTGATTTTTGCCTCGGGCAAAGTCTCTTGAATATAATTTACAAATTCTCGTGTATTGGCATAAGCGTCCTGAATTCTTTGATTCATGGAAGGCAATTGTTTTGCCAATATTTCTAGTTGAAGATCGTTTACCTCGTTATCGCATAGGCTTAGATGCAATGCTATTTTTTCCATCAAAGCTTCAGCTTTTTTATTGGCAACACAATAGCCAGAAGTACATTTTCCACCGCTTGGAAATTTGGATCCACTCACATAGGCAATAGTTCTAACTGTTGAGAGCATATCGGCTTCACCTAAAAAGTGAACATTAGGACAAAATGTTTGATCTAAAATAAAAACAGGATCGATAGCTATTTTACCAGTATCAGTTTTACGCACTTTACTTAAAACTTCTTTTAATTTTATAAGATCAGGAACTTCAACTCTTGGGTTGGTTGGTATTTCAGCAATTATATACGGTATCGCATCTTCGTTAGCAATTTTACCTAAAGCGACATCAATACTTTGAACCATATTGTTATCACCATCAACCGGTAAATCCATTACTTCCACATTGTCTAGGCAAGCAGCAACCCGTCTTGCTTGGTCATTTGTTCCACCATAACAATTGGGAGGAACAACAATTTTGATTGTCCTTCCTTTATGATTTTCTACTGCATTGTGAACTAGTCCCATTACAATCGCATATTGCATGGAAAGTCCACTTGAGGCAACCAAAGCTTTTACATTTGTGCCGGTAATTTCTTTAATAGAATCTAAGACAAGCGTTTTATTGGTATCGACATTCGTTCTCTCATGATTAAAAGAGGACTTTCCTATTAAATGTTTTAAGGCAACAAGCGCATTGACTGGCGTCATTGCAATGGTCTCTCTTCTTCTTACATGCTGAATTTCTGAGATATAACTTTTATTTTGTTCACCATTTACTAATAAAACACTACCCAATTGATCATGAACACTAATGAAAAAGTCAATGTTTGGGGTGAGTTTAAAATTACCTATTTCATCTTGTTGTGAAATAAAAATGGTACTGCCGTTAAAGGCGGAAATGGCTGATACATTTTCAACTTGCTTTAAATCAAACTCATAACCATAAATGCGCTGTACTACTTTAGCGTAAAAAAATACTGGTAATTCACCCGTATAAATAATTTGGGTGTTTTTATTAGCCATTAAGTTTTCTCTTAGAACTGCCAAAATAGGAGTCGTCTTAGATGAAAAACTGATTACATTTTCTGCTTTTAGATTATTTAAGTTAGCAATTGTCCACTCTAGTATACAGGATAATGGATGACCTAATCGAATATAGTCGTAAGCGGTTGGTAATTCATTTAGTGCTGATGCTTCAGAATTATTGTCATTAAATAAGTTTTCAAACTGCTCTAAGAATTGAGTTTTGGCCAATTTTTCATCATAAATATCTAGTCGATGAGTTGTTAGACTCAGCCAAGCAGTTGGCTTGTTTTTTAATACATCTTTAATATAATTTAACATTTTACTTACTTCCATATTCTTCACCTTTAGATAGGCCGCTAATGTATTAATTAGATTTATTTAAAAACTGTTAAATGGTCTTTTGTTAAATTGTACCTAACGGTTTTGTATGGGTTTGTTAGGAGTTTAAGCAACTAATTTAGCAAACAAAAACTAGCTAGAGTAAATTCCGAAGGAATTTTTAATAGTAGGCGAGTAATAGCAATGATAGGTATGAGGTATCAGTGACAGCTTGCCGTTAACGTGGATTAGCAATTGAGCGTTTTTGTTTACAAAAATTCAAGTGTGTGACGAAGTCAATTCACGCTAACGTTACAATATACAAAGTTGCTAAATCTACAATTGGCAATGTTGTGAGCCCATTAGATTTACTTTAAGCTAATCTTTGATTACATATTTTGTAATCATTCAAAACAAAGTTTAGTCAAGCTATTTCTAAATTTATTGACTTTTAGTTTAGTTAATCCAATCTATAAACTGGACAAACAAACTCTTGGCTTTGCCTTATACTATAGAAAATAGTGTTTTTATTATTTTTTATCTATAGCATATTTTCCTGGTCCAGACAATAAGATGGTTAAGAACATGATGAAAAATAATATTGCTTTTTCTTGTTTTCCTATCGGGTCGTTTAAATGAACAAAGAAGAAAGCCACAAGCATAGTAATGATTGGGAATATCGCTGCTAATTTAGTTCTAAACCCTATTAATACAAAAATGGGAGCAATGACTTCGCCAATAATAACCAGTGTTAAAGAGGTAGCAACACCAACACCTAAAGGGTCTGGAAACTCGATGGTTTCTGCAAAAAGACGTTCTATCTTCGGGATGCCGTGAGTTAACATCATTACTGAAGCTCCAATTCTTAATATGGCCAAGGCTAAATCTGTAAAATTACGTTTCATATATAGTTTAATTAGTTAATGGGTTTCCTTTTAATAAATTAACACTTACCGTTGCAAATTGGGTATCAGGAAATTTTGAATAATAGCGCGAATCAGGTTCTAAGCCTACTTTAGAGGCAATGGCGTTAAACACATCGACTTCTAATATAAATTGATCTGAATACCCGTGGGTGGCATCATAGGCTGTGGCTGCCGTTTTCCCTAAGTTTGCTGCCGTAAGTTTTGGTGGTACGGTATGCAGTTCAATAATCAAAAGGCCAAATTTTTCAACATAAGGTTTCCATTTTTCAAAATGCTCTTTAAGCGAACTCTCCACAAGGTTGTTGTTTAAGCGTTTACCTTCATACGCATAAGCCCCAGTTGAATTACTTATAGTATCTAATTTTTTTTGTGGCACTTGCCAAATACGATTATGATCTAAAAACGTGCGCACATTAAGTAAATCTTTTAAATCAATGCTATAATCTTCGTTTAAATCTTTTGCCAGTAAATCTGGCCTACCAATGTCGCCCCAAATAACTTTGGCCCAAATATCAGCCTT